>ENA-OQAB01001056-OQAB01001056.1-human-gut-metagenome-genome-assembly--contig:-NODE-1056-length-13607-cov-1.884718_pt1 | contig 13607 bp, 10 predicted proteins | sample MGYA00242490_ERZ504517 | MGnify/ENA primary metagenome ERZ504517 (study PRJEB26092, sample SAMD00036298) | human gut metagenome | host: Homo sapiens | study: EMG produced TPA metagenomics assembly of...
TTTTTGTCCCTCGGACGGCCTAGACCTGGAGGCAGATACAGTCTATACCATCAATTACTATCAGGACTTTGAGGTCACCAGCGCCTATCAGGACTACTCGGACTGGAAGCTGGCGTGCTATTTGATCTACGCCGACGGCGCCTATGCAGAGGCTCCCTTCTGATCTGTTGGCCCGCCGCTTGCTGGAGCGGCCGGAGGACATCCTGCATGTCCGGTTTGCTTGGACAGCTCCCCCTACCGGGAGAAACACGGGACCGCCCCATCCGAATATCGACGTCATTGTGGCCGGTCCAGGATACACTGCCGCTGGGAGGTTCTACCGGGAGGACCGGGCGGACTTTGAGGCACTCCTGGACGCTCTGCACCCGGAGACAGCGGCAGAGCAGGCGGTGCTGGACAAAATCCGGACTGCCTATGAGTCCTCTGTTACAGAGGAGAGTCCCATTGAGACGGAGTTTGCCCTGATCGTCCCCGGTGAGAAGCGGCTGCTGACCCTGGGTGTCCAGGAGGGCACCTTCCCCTGGGGATACGAACTGGAGGGCACCGTGACCTATACCGGTCCCGGCGACACCTACGGTACGGTATATGAGGTGGACTGCGGCAATCTGCGGCTGGCCTACTCCGTCAGTCCTGACGATAGCACAGAATACCTGTTCCGCCTCTCCACCTCCACCCACTATGACCAGTCCGGCGGAACGCTCTGCACGCCCCGGGGCCTTTACTGCGGATACAGCCTCGCCCATCTGGAAGAGATATACTCTCACGCAGTAGAGCTGGCGGGCTTTCAGTCTGACACCTATGATGCCTGCTATGTCTATGAGCCCGGCGGTCTGGCGTATTGCCAAGCACATCGCCTTTATATCACGGACGGCGTGGCTTACCGCCATCCAGGGTGGAGGATCTGATGGATGGCCGTCTGTTGGGCTGACAGCTTCTTCCCTGTTCTCCGGACAATTCGCCAATTCCCACAGGCCCCAATCCCCCGAATTCCGGCGGATTGGGGCTTGCATTTTCGGTTTTTCTGTGCTATAAGTGTTAATTGTTATCAGCGATGAACGGGAAAATAATTGGAGACGCCGCCGAGAGAGGGTCGGTCACCGGCTGCAAGCCGACCTGCGGACGCCCGATTTGGTTCGCCCGGGAGCCGCCGTGGAGACACGGCCGGTCCGCCCTCCGTTATCAGGGCCACGAGTGCGCGCCGCAGGCGGCGTGAATCCGGGTGGTACCGCGGAAGGATTCGCCTTTCGTCCCAGGGATGGGATGAGAGGCGTTTTTTTCGATGCCTTCCATCCCAAGAGCACTGCGTATGCAACATTATAATATAAGGAGCATGGACAATGAAGGAACAACTGGAAGCCATTCGCGCCGGCGCGCTGGCAGCCATCGGCGCCGCCGGGAACACCGGAGAGCTGGAGGCCCTCCGGGTCCAGTACCTGGGCAAAAAGGGAGAACTGACCGCCGTTCTGAAGCAGATGGGCAAGCTCTCCGCCGAGGAGCGGCCCGTCATGGGCCAGCTGGCCAACGCCGTCCGGGCAGATGTGGAGTCCGCCATCGAGCAGCAGTCCGCCGTCCTGGCGGAAAAGGCCCTGGAGGAGCGGCTGGAGGCCGAGGCGCTGGACATCACCGTCCCCGGCAAGGCCCACAAGCTAGGCCACAAGCACCCCATGTACACCGCGCTGGATGAGATCAAGGAGATCTTCATCTCCATGGGCTTCACGGTCCTGGACGGCCCGGAGGTGGAGCTGGCCACCTATAACTTCGACAAGCTGAACGCCGGCGAGGGCCACCCCTCCCGGGACTGGAGCGACACCTTCTACTTTGACGAGGACAGCCGGGTGATGCTCCGCTCCCAGACCAGCCCCATGCAGGTCCGGGCCATGGAGACCATGGAGCTGCCCATCCGCATCATCGCCCCCGGCCGGGTGTACCGGAAAGATGAGGTGGACGCCACCCACTCCCCCATGTTCCACCAGGTGGAGGGCATGGTCATCGACAAGGGCGTCACCATGGCGGATCTGAAGGGCACCCTGAACACGGTGGTGGAGATGCTGTACGGCAAGGGCACCAAAACCCGGTTCCGCCCCCATCACTTCCCCTTCACGGAACCCTCCTGCGAGATGGATGTCCAGTGCCACAAGTGCGGCGGCGTGGGCTGCCCCACCTGCAAGGGTGAGGGCTGGATCGAGCTGCTGGGCGCGGGCATGATCCACCCCAAGGTGCTGAAGATGTCCGGCATCGACCCGGAGGTATACTCCGGCTGGGCCTTCGGCATCGGCCTGGAGCGCACCGCCATGCGGCGGTTCAAGATCGCCGACCTGCGGCTGATCTTTGAGAACGACGTGCGATTCCTGGAACAGTTCTAGTTCTTAAAGAGGGGACCTCGTCCCCCCTTTAGATTCCCCCTCACCAGTGACATCGGTCACTGGTGAACGCCGCCCAAGGCGGCTGAGTCAGGGAATTTTCGGCAGGCACGTGTCCTTCCGAAAATGACTGGATATTTTTCACGCCGGCGGCGTGAAACTCTGCGAGGCTTTTGCGGGGCACTCCCGCATTCCGATATAAAGGAGTTATAGAAGATATGTTACTGAGCAGAAAGTGGCTGGACGAGTTTGTGCACGTCGACGCCAACGATAAAGACTTTGCCGAGGCCATGACCCTCTCCGGCTCCAAGGTGGAGACCACCGAGGACCGGGGAGCCGAGATCTCCAATATCGTGGTGGGCACCATCCTCACCATGGAGCGCCACCCGGATTCCGACCACATGTGGATCTGCCAGCTGGATGTGGGCCAGAGCGCGCCCATCCAGATTGTCACCGGCGCCTGGAACATCCACCCCGGCGATATGGTGCCCGTGGCCCTGGACCACTCCACCCTCCCCGGCGGCAAGAAGATCGAGAAGGGCAAGCTGCGGGGCGTGGAGTCCAACGGCATGATGTGCGGCCTCTATGAGCTGGGTCTGGATGAGCGGGACTTCCCCTACGCCGCTATCGTCCCCGCCGCCATCCTGAACGACTACCACCCCCTGGACAAGGACAAGCCCTCCATCCCCGCCGACATCCAGCCCGGTGACAAGGTGTTCGGGCCGGTGGTGTGCGCCAAGATCCTGGAGTGCGCCAGCCAGCCGGACTACACCTTCCACACCTGTCTGGACCTGGGCGGCTCCACCGCTGTGCCGGACACCATCTGCCCCAACCTCCACGAGGGGGACCTGGTGGCCTACAACACCAAGACAGGCACCATCTGCACCCTGGAGGATCTCCACGCCGACCAGAAGGAGTTCCCCCACTGCATCCCCGACGGCATCTTCGTCCTCCACGAGGAAGGGATCCAGAACGGCGATGACATCAAGCCCATTATCGGCGCGGATGACCATGTGGTGGAGTTCGAGATCACCCCCAACCGCCCCGACTGCCTCAGCATGGCGGGCATGGCGCGCGAGGTGGGCGCGATGTACCGCACCGACGTGAAGCGCCCGCAGATCGACCTCGTGGAGGACGCCAACGCGACCCCTGCGTCCGACCAGGTGAGCGTGGAAATCGCCGACGCGTCCCGCTGCTGCCGCTACACGGCGCGCGTCATCAATGGGCGTGCAGGTGGGCCCGAGCCCCGACTGGCTGGCCGAGCGCGTGGCCGCCGCGGGCGCCCGCTCCATCAACAACATCGTGGACGTGACGAACTACATCCTGTTCCTGCTGGGCCAGCCGCTGCACGCGTTCGACTTCGACAAGCTGGCAGGCGCGGACGGCAAGGCGCACTCGTGGTGCGCCCGGCGGCCGAGGGCGAGCGGTTCACCACGCTCGACGGCGAAGACCGCCAGCTCGTGCCCGACATGACCGTCATCGCCACGCCCGAGCGCGCGTGGCGTTGGCCGGCGTCATGGGCGGCCTCGAGACCGAGGTCACCGAGGCTACCACCACGGTGCTGCTGGAGGCCGCCGCGTTCGATCGCGCGCACACCAGCCGCACGAGCCGCAACCTGGGCCTGATCAGCGAGTCGTCCATGCGCTACGAGCGCGGGGTGGACGACAACCCGGTGGCCCTCAACGCCGACATGGCCGCCGCGCTCATCGCCGAGGTGTCGGGCGGCTCGGTGTGCCCCGGCATGGTGGACGTGTGGCTGGAGAAGACCGATCCTATCGACCTGGAGTTCCGCGTGCCGCGCTTCTGCGCGATGATGGGCGCCGAGATCCCGCGCGAGGAGGTCGTCGACATCCTCAGCCGCCTGGGCTGCGAGGTGTCCGATGCCGACGACGCCGACGTGCTGTCCGTGACGGCGCCGACGTTCCGCCCCGACCTGGAGCGCGAGATCGACCTGTACGAGGAAGTGGTGCGCCTCTGGGGCATGGACCGCATCCCGGCCACGCTGCCGGGCGGCCGCGGCCGCTACGGCACGCGCTCGCAGCTGGAGCACGTGTCCGACATCATCCATCGCACCATGTGCGCGAGCGGCCTCAACGAGACGATGACCTATTCGTTCGCCGAGCCGGGCGACCTCGACCGCCTGCGCATGAGCCACGAGGGGCTGGGGCAGCCGTGGAGCTCATCAACCCGCTGAACGCCGACCAGTCCGTCATGCGCCAGAGCATCGTCCCCGGCCTCATGCGCAACGTCGCCTACAACCAAAGCCGCGGCGTGAAGAACGTGCAGCTCTACGAGATGGGCGCGGTGTTCTTCGCGACGCAAGGCAAGAAGCAGCCGAAGGAGCGCCGCCGTCTGGCCGGCGTCATGGCGGGCGCATGGGCGACGCCGGCTGGAACAGCGCTCCGGCCGCGTTCGACTTCTTCGACGGCAAGGGCGCGATCGAGAACCTCGCGCGCGAGCTGGCGCTGCCGAAGCTGCGCTTCAAGGCGCTCTCGGCCGACGAGGCTCCGCACCTGCAGCCCGGCCGCGCGGCCGCGGTGCTGTCGGGCGGCACCGAGCTTGGCTGGGTGGGCGAGCTGCACCCGCTGGCCGTGGACGCCTTCGACGCGACGGCGCCTGTCGTGGCGTTCGAGCTTGACGTGGACGCCCTGGCGAAGTCGGCGCGCCCCGCGCGCGACTACGTGGACGTGCCCACGTTCCCGGCCGTGTCCATGGACGTGGCGTTCGTCGTGGACGAGGGCGTCACCCACGAGCGCCTCGTGCAGTGCATGACCTCGGCGGGCGGCAAGCTCTTGGAGGACGTGCGCCTGTTCGACGTGTACCGCGACGAGGCGCGCGTGGGCGCGGGCAAGAAGTCCATGGCCTACGCGCTCACGTACCGCGCCGCCGACCGCACGCTCACCAGCGAGGAGGTCGACAAGGCCCACGAGCGCCTGGTCAAGAAGGTGTCCAGCGCCACCGGCGCCGAGGTTCGCGGGTAGGGTCGCCCTCCTTCAGGCGCGGCAGCGGCCCCCTGGCTCGCGCTGTCGCACGTCGCGCCGACCGCATGCCGCTCCATCCGGCTCAGCATAGTCGAGTCCCGCAAAGCACCCGCCTCTCCCCGCTCCAGGGGAGGGGCGGGTTTCGTCATTCGTCCCGTTACCGGTTCGTCAACGGACGCACACCTGCGTGCGGCGCCGCCGTACGACAATTATGCGGACGGCGAAAGGGGCGGCATGGCGAAATCGGCAGGCACGCAGGATAGGGAATTGCGCAAGCGGCGCATGGCTGTGGCGGCGGCGCTGCTTGCGTTCGCCGGCATCGTCGGGGTGCTGGCGCTGCTGTTCGGCCGCGACGCGCTGGCTTTCCTGACTGACGGACATCGCGTTCAGCAGCAGGTGGAGCGCTTGGGGCCGCTTGCGCCCGTGGTGTTCGGCCTGCTGGTCGTTCTGCAAGAGGTGACGGTGATCGTTCCCAGCGAGCCGCTGGAGCTTGCCGCGGGCTACGCGTTCGGGTTCTGGGAGGGCGCGTTCGTGTACCTTGCCGCCAGCGTGGTCGGTTGCTTCGCTATCATCGCGGTAGTGCGCTTCGGCGGCGATCGCGTGCTCGAGCTCGTCCTCACGAGAAAGGGTCGCGAGTGGCTGGCCCGCTTGCGCGGGGCGCAGAGGTTCGATTTCGCCATTCTCGCGGCGTTCTTCATCCCCGGCCTGCCGAAGGATCTCATGGCCTACCTCGCCGCGTTCGCCGGCATGCGCCCCGTGCATCTTGCAGTCGTCACCACGGCCGGTCGGTTGCCGTCGGTGCTGGCCATCACGCTGGGATCGTCGTTCGCCGCCGCAGGCGATTGGCGGGCGACCGCCATCGTGTTCAGCGTCACCGCCGCGGCCGTGGTGATCGGTGCGCTCGCATACCATCGCTTCAAGCGCCAGCGCGACGGGGGTGCGGGAGGAGCGGCGAAGTAGGCGGACGATGCGCTTAGCGGGGCGGTGCGACGGTCTTCAGAATCTAGAGAAGACTCCCCATTTCGTCCATAGGTGTTTTGGTCATAATTTTGAACGTCCTCCAGGGGCATGGCGCGGGATTTGCTGGCGCACGGAGCGGGCGGGACGGGCAGAGTGGGATGCGATCTCCCGATCTTCCTTCTCTTTCCGATGTTCGCGATGTCTAACAAGCGGTACAATAGCCGGCAAAACGAAAGGATACGCGTATGTACGACGGACGAACCAACCCGGGCCGCAACGACGAATGCTGGTGCGGCAGCGGCAAGAAGTACAAGAAGTGCCACCTCGCATTCGACGAGCGCCTGCAGAGCATGTACGAGCAGGGCTTCGAACTGCCCGACCGCGCTTCGCTGAAAAGCGCTGCCGACATAGAGGGCATCAAGCGCAGCGCGGCCATCAACATCGGGGTGCTGGACTACGTGGCCGAGCGCATCGGACCGGGCACGACCACCGAGGAGGTGGACCGCTGGGTGCACGACTACACGGTGGAGCACGGCGGCATCCCGGCCGACTTGAACTACGAGGGCTACCCGAAAAGCGTGTGCACCTCCATCAACGACGTGGTGTGCCACGGCATCCCGTCTGAGGACGAGGTGCTGCGCGAAGGCGACATCGTGAACGTGGACTGCTCCACCATCCTCGACGGCTACTACTCGGACTCGTCGCGCATGTTCCGCATCGGCGAGGTGTCGCCCGAGCGAGCGCGCCTCGTGGACGAGACGAAGAAGGCCATGGAAGCGGGCCTTGCCGCCATCGAGCCGTGGGGGTTGCTCGGCGACGTGGGCGCGGCCGTGAACGCGTACGCGAAGGCGCAGGGTTTCTCGGTGGTGCGCGAGTTCGGCGGCCACGGCATCGGCTTCGACTTCCACGAGGACCCGTTCGTCAGCCACGTGTCGGAGCCGGGAACGGGCATGGTGCTGGTGCCGGGCCTCGTGTTCACCATCGAGCCCATGGTGAACGCCGGCGAGGCACCCATCGACATGAGCGACCCGAACGGCTGGACCGTGCGCACCGCCGACGGTAGCGACACCGCTCAGTGGGAAGTGCAGGTCGCCATCACCGAGGACGGCTACGAGTTGCTGAGCTGGTAGGATCCTCGGCATCTCGGAAGGCGCTGCGGAACGCATCATCGCCCGAAAAACACGGAATCGCGGGCGAAAACGTGTTTTTCGGGCGATGATGCGACGGCGCGTCACCGGGTCGCCACGCGGGCTGCTCCGGGCGGCCCGCGCGATCCCAAACGTTCCGGATGCTAGCGCGCGCCGCCCGTGCGCAGCAGCACGCGGATCGTCGCCGCATACTCGTCGATCTCAACTTGCACCTCGCCCCGGTAGCGCTTCGCCAGCGTAGCCACCGAGGCCAGCCCGATGCCGTCGCCCTCCCGCTTAGCCGAGCGCGCGTCGCTCGACAGCACGCCGTCCGGCGCTGCGGCGGCCAGCGCGCGGGCGTCGGACGGCGTGCAGCTGTTGCGCACGGAAACCAGCACGGCGTTGCCCTCGATCCGTGCTTCGGCGTCCACGAAGAGCGGGCGCGCCCCGTCCTGCGCTGTCGACCCGCGCTCACCCGCTCCGCCTTCCCCGCGCTCCGCGCGCTCGCAGGCTTCCACGGCGTTCTCCAGCAGGTTCGCCATCGCCATGCAGAAATCGGTTTCGGGCAGCGGCAGGCGTTCGGGCAGCGCGAAGGCCAGCGACACGTCGGCGCCGCAGGCTCGCGCCCGCTCGGCGAAGTGCGCGGCCACGGCGTCCAAGGCGAAGTTGAGCGCGTAGGCGCCCGGCTCGCGCTGCGCCTGGCCGGCACCCTGCTCGTCGAGGTACGCGCGCAGGCCCTGCACGTCGTCCTCGTCGGCGAACGATCGAATGACCAGCAGTTGGTGGCGGAAGTCGTGACGGGCCTTGGCGGTGTCGCGCAGGGTGCGCCGCAGGCTCCGATAGCGCTCGTGCTGCAGCTCTTCCAGCTGGGCCGCCTCGCGCAGGCGCGCGTTCTCCATGACGGTGCGCAGGGCCGAGAACAGCATGAGGTACGACGCCACCATCAGAAACGCCAGGACGCCCACCGCCAGCGCGTACAGCGCATCCGAGCCGCTCGACAGGAACTCCACCGCGTACGCGAACATATACAGCGCGTTCGCTGCGACGAAGAACCCCGCGGGCACCGCGGCCAGGCGCCGCCAGAGCGCGGGGTCGTCCACCTGCTCGACGCCCCAGCAGATGGTGCGGGCGAACAGCGGCGCCAGCACAAGCGGGCCCGCGGAGCACACGACGGCGTCCAGCACGCGCCGCGCCCCGAAGCTCCATTCCAACGCCACTGTGCGCAGCAGCACGTCGTAGGCGAGGATGGCGATGGCGGCGGCAGTCGCGGCGCTGAAGAACACGAACAGGCGCTTGCCCCACGGCAGCTTCGTCAGCGCGGCCAGCGACAGCAGCGAGACGGCCAGCACGGGAACGGTCGCCCAGACCCCTTCCTCGCCGGCGAAGACCGCCACGCCGATACCGCAGGCCAGGCTGACGGCGGCGACGATGCCCAGCGCCATGCCCACGGTGACCCCGAGCGAGAAGCGCAGCCGTCCGCGCACGGCCAGCAGCATGAGGTAAAACATCGCCAGGAACGTGGGCGCGTTGCGCACGACGTACCACAGAACCCCTCCGGCAACGTCCTCTCCCATGGAAGCCTACCTCCGCGCGTGCTTGAACAGGTAGTCGAAGTAGCGGCTGCGCGCCTCGGCGCGCGACGAGCGACGCACGGGCAGCTTCGAGCCGTCGTCCATGAGGAAGCAGCCGTCGTCGGTGAGGTCGTCCACGTGGGCGAGGTTCACCATGATGCCGCGGTTGCAGGCGAACAGCTGCGGGTACGGCGCCACCATGTCGGCCAGCCGGCCGAACGACTGGCGCCAGCGCAGCGGCCCGTTCGCGGTGCTGAGATTCAGGTAGTGCCCGTCGGCGGTGATGGAGCGCACCTGCGACAGCGGCACGTTGATCACGGCCGATCCGTCGTGGATGCGCAGCATGGTCTCGTCCCCGGCGAGGCGCTCGATGGCCTCGTCCAGGGCGGCGGCGATATCGTTGGGCGTGAACGGCTTGGTCAGGTAGTGGAACGCGCGCACGCGGAACCCGTCCACGGCGTGCTCGCTGGATACGGTGGTGAAGATGATGAGGCCGGGGTAGTTCTCGCGCCGCAGCCGCTCGGCGATGTCGATGCCGTTGGCGCCGTCCAGGAAGACGTCCAGGAACACGAGGTCGAAGGCCAGCGCGTCGGTCGTCTCGAACAGGTCGTCGCCGCCGCGGAAACGGCATATCTCGCAGGTGCGTCCCCGCTTGTCCAGATGGGAACGGATCGCGTCTTCGAGGGTTTTGGCATCAGGTGCGCAGTCGTCAACGATGGCGATTCTCATCGGTCTCTTTCTTCGATACATGCCGGCAGGGAGGGGTTCGCCTGAACGGCGCATATCGGTTATGCGGCGCGTCATGGAACCTCCTTTCCATTTTGGCGGTATCGTCGAAAAGCGACGGATGTTTTCGTGCCAGATCGGCGCGTTTCGTGCCAGACTGTGCATGGACGGAAATCGCCTACGTGCGGTCGGGTCGTCTGGCGAACAGTATAATGCAACGCGCCGCCCTGGAGCGGACGGGTGGACGGACGGAAAGGGAAAGATGGCGATGGAAGGGGATCTGCCGACGTTCGTGCTGCGCTTGGCCGGGCTTGTCGTTGCGTTGTTCATCATGTACGCGTTGACGGAGAGCCGCTTCGGCCGCGCGACGACCTTCGTCGCGTTCGTCGGCGGCGTGGCGCTGATCGCGTTGGGCAACTTCGCCGTGTTCTCGCTGGCTGGTCCTGAGACGTTTCTGAGGTTCTACCCCCTGACCGGCAACGTCGCAGCGTTCGCGCTGCTGCTCGGCATCGCGCGGCAGCGGCCGCTGGTCGTGGCGTTCACCATCCTCACGGCCATCCAGTTGAACGCCGTCATCGGGATGCTGGGGCATGCCGCGTCGCTGACGGTCGATCCGACGCGGGTCTTGGCGGTCAACCTGGCCGTGCGTGCGGTCCTCGCCGTGCCGTTGGTATGGGCGACGTTTCGCTTCTTCCGGCCGTACTATCTGGAGGCCGCGCGCACGATGCGCGCGGATGGGGGCTTCTGTGCCTGGATACCCTTGGCGTTCTACGCTTTGTTCTACCTCGTGTACATCGTGGGCGCCGGTGGAGGGCGAGGGTATGCGTATCGCCATCGTGATGCTGGCGCTGGCCATGGCGCTGGCCGGTTACGCCATCGTGTTCGTCGCCCTGCGCGAGCATGCGCGGCGCACGCAGCTCGCCGAGGCGCAACGGCTGTTGGAGGAGCAGGCGAGAGCGTTCGAGCGGCAGATCGAGGCCGTGCGCGCCTCCGACGAGAAGATGCGCCTGCTGCGCCACGACCTGCGCCATCATCTGGGGATCGTCGCGACGCTCGTGCGCGCCGGCGAAGACGAGCAGGCGCTCGCCGCGCTGGGAGGCGTGGACGAGGCGGTGGAGGAGGCGGCCGTGCGCCGCTGGTGCGAGAACGAAGGGGTGAACGCCCTGCTGGATTTGTACCTGGGCCGCGCCATGGCCGCCGGCGTCCAGGTGGAGGCGTCGTGCGACGTGCCGCGCGACCTGCCGGTGAACGCGCTCGAGTTCGCCGGCGCGTGCGCGAACGCCATCGAGAACGCCGCAGCCGCCTGCGCCGACCAGCCCGCGGGCGAGCGCCGACGCATCGCGGTACGCATTGTGAGCGAGCCGCGTTTGGCGCTGGAGGTGGAGAACACGTGCCGCGGAACGGTGCCTCTGAACGCCGAGGGGCTTCCGGAGCCGCAGCGGCCGGGCCATGGCGTGGGCATGCGCAGCATCGCCGCTTTCGCCGAACGGCATGGTGCGCATCTGACCTGCGAGGCTGCCGAGGGCATGTTCCGCCTGCGCCTCGTCCTGCCCCAAAACGTCCCAAGTGGGAGTGGTTCCCATCCTGGATACTGAGCGGCCTGTGGAGCCAGCCTCCGCGCTTCGCTCGGGATGACAACGGCTCCGCCACCTGCGCTCGGGATGACAGCGAGCGCTCCTCGCCGACCCGCCGCTTCGGGCGCCCTGCTTTCATGCCACATCGTCCCGTTTCGTGCCAGAAAACGGTTTTTGCCTTCGCACCTCGGTAACTTTGCTTGAAGTGTGCTTTCCTGCGAGAACGGGGTGCGGTATGGGTCAAGTGTTGAAGCGCGAATACGGAAGCAAGCGCGCGATGATCGCGGCGCTGCTGGCCACAGGCGTCCTCGCCGCGTTGCTCGCGCTGACCGGCCTCGCGGCCCCGGTGCCCGCCTACGCGGCCGAGCTGCAAGGCTCCGGCACGGAGGACGACCCCACGCTCATCTACAACACCGACGATCTCATCGCGTGGTGCAACAAGCTGAGGGACATGAAGTCCTCCGAAGAGCACAACCAGCACGCTCGTCTCATGGCCGACCTCGTCGATGACGGTTGCGTCAACGATAAGGTAATCACCGACATGAATTACCCTGACTTCCAAGCAGCCGAGTTCGACGGCAACAACCACCTCATCGAGCTCCGGCTCAATTCCCACGGCGGCATGTTCGAAACCGGTGGCATGCCGCTTGGCGTGAACACCGAAGCGACCATCAGGAACATCAACTTCGTAGGCACGGTGTCGAATTCGGTGTCGGACAGCCGCAACGCGGGCACCGTGTTCGCGCGCGTTGGCACCCCAGGCGACGAAGAGGATGACCGCCGGATCGGCGTGTGGAACTGCACGAACCAGGCAACCGTGCATGCCTACGGTAACGCCGGCGGCTTCATCGGCTCGTACCACGACGAAGAGCACGGCTACATCTCCGTCATATACTGCGCGAACTTCGGATACGTCACGTCCGAGAACGCGCATGCCGGCGGCATGGCGGGCAGCGTCGAGCAGGTGGGAGGGAACCGCCGCACGGCTCGGGTGCTGTACTGCTCGAACAACGGCAGCATCATGTCGCAGGGCGGCACCTTCGAGAACAGGGACGGCGAGGAGTTCGGCGGATCCGCCGGCGGCTTGATGGGGTATTTGTCGTACGGCAGCATCAACAACTTCACGTTCGGCCGCAACTACAACCAGGGGGCGATCGAGAGCCAGGGCGGCCTCGGATACGCCGGCGGCCTGGTGGGGTACCTCGATACCGCCTACAAAAACGGCGAGATATCGGGCTGCTACAACACGGGTCTCATCAAGGCCCAGGCCTCGTCCGATCAAGCCGGCGGCATCGTCGGCCGCGCGCAGGCAGGGGGGTACGGCGTCTGGATCGCCCATTCCCTGACTTCGCGCGAAAGCATGCCGGCGGGCGCCATGGACGACAGCTACCACAACGGCACCGTTGTCGACGAGGCCCAGATCGGCTCCGCCTTTGCCGTGGAGTACCTGGACGACCACAACTACGTGCTGGACAACGCGGGTTCCTACACGCATTCCGGCCTCCCGGTGTTCACGACCACGGGCGTTGGCGAATCCTTCACGGTGACGCTGGTGAGCCCCGTCGCCGGCAAGGTCAGCTACGCGGACGCCTATTGGAACACGGCCGTCTCCCCCGACGCGCTGTCCGCTGCGGCGTACGCGCCGGAGGGCTACCGCCTGGCCTATTGGACGAGCGAAGCGCCCGACGCGGGCAGCGGCTGGAGCAAGCCGCCCGAGGAATTCCTCGGCATCGTCTACGGCGACGTCACGCTGTACGCCTACTGCGTGCCTGCTACGGCTAACGTCAAGTTCGATCTGAACGCGCCAAAGAACAACAGCGGCAAGTACGTGTTGGAGCCGATGGGGGACAAGGGCTCGATGCCGAACAAGACCATCGCGGAGAACGAGCCCGTCGGCGCGCTGCCCGTCTGCTATTACACGGGCACGCCCGTCAGCGACGGCTGCTCCTTCTTGGGATGGGCCACCGAGCAGGACGGAAGCCTTCCCACGGCGGAATGGATCAGCGAAAGCTCCACCAACCTGTACGACTACATGGACGAGGAGAGCCAAACCGTCACGCTGTTCGCGCAGTGGGGCGAGGAGGGGCTTCCCGCGCTCGAGATTCTCCGGCAGCCTGAAGACTGCACCCTCTCCGCTGCGGCCGGCGTTCCCCACGACGCTTGGTTCGATTTCGCCACCAGCTTTCAGACGGACACCACGGACGACTTCGAAACGACGCTGCAGCGCAAGCTGCGCGCCGGGGACGATTGGGAGGACGTGTGCTCCGTCGGGCATAACGCCACGCAATACGCCTTCGACATCGAGTCC
>ENA-OQAB01001057-OQAB01001057.1-human-gut-metagenome-genome-assembly--contig:-NODE-1057-length-13604-cov-3.405654_pt1 | contig 13604 bp, 16 predicted proteins | sample MGYA00242490_ERZ504517 | MGnify/ENA primary metagenome ERZ504517 (study PRJEB26092, sample SAMD00036298) | human gut metagenome | host: Homo sapiens | study: EMG produced TPA metagenomics assembly of...
CACCCGGCACTTCGCCGGCCTGCTCCGGCGGGACGCCGCCCTCCTCACTGCCGCCACCGGGGCCATCGCCGCCCGGCGGCTGGACCTCCCCCTGGACGGCGGGGCCCGGGTGCGGGAGCTGGGGGAGAGCCTGGCCGCTATGGAGCAGCTCCGGAAGGCCCTGGCCCGGTCTCTGTCCGAGCAGTGGGCCATGGAGCAGGAGCGCACCCAGGCGCTGGCCGCCCTGGCCCACGACCTCAAGACCCCCCTGTCCATCGTCAGCGGCAGCGCGGAGCTGCTGGAGGAGGACGCCCTCTCCCCGCCCAGCGGGAGCGCGTGGACGCTATTCTCCGCAGCGCCGGGCGCATCCGGGACTATATGGAGCAGCTCCGCGCCCTTACCGCCGCCGGGGGCCCGGCGGAGGCGGGCGGTCGGGAGACGGCGGAGCTGTCCGCGCTGGCGGAGGGCTGGGCGGCCGCCGGGCGCGGCCTGTGCGCCCCCAGGGGGCTGCGCTTTTCTCTGGACTGCCCCGCCTCCCGCCCCTGTACCCTGTTCCGGTCGGAGTTGGACCGGGCGGTGCTCAACCTGCTGGACAACGCCGGCCCGCTTCACCCCGCCGGGGGGCGCGGTGCGCCTGTCGGCGCATGTGGAGGGGGCCGTACTCACCGTGGCCGTGGAGGACACTGGTCCCGGCTTCTCCCCCGAGGCCCTGGCCCGGGCGGGGCGGGGCCTCTACACCGGCGACGCCAGCCGCCCCCAGGACGGCCACATGGGCATGGGCCTCACCTTCGCCCGCCAGACCGCCGCCGCCACGGCGGGACGCTGGAGCTGTCCAACACCGGCCGGGGGGCCCGGGCGGCCCTCACCCTGCCCCTCTGAAGAAGGCGGCTGCGGTTTTCCGCGCCGCCTTCTTTCGTATTTTTGCCCGTTCCGCGCTATCATAGAGGGAGAACCCATCCCAACACTGTGAGGTCTGCCCTATGATTTTTGACACCCACGCCCACTACTACGACGAGGCCTTCGACGCCGACCGGGACGCGCTGCTCGCCTCCCTCCCCGGCCGGGGGGTGGCCCTGGTGGTCTGCCCCGGCTGCGATCTGGAGTCCTCCCGCCAGTCCATCGCCCTGGCGGAGCGGTACGGCTTTCTCTACGCCGCCGCCGGATACCACCCGGAAAATCTGGAGGGGGCGGCCCTCTCCGACCTGGACGCCGTCAAGGCCCTGTGCGCCCACCCGAAGGTGGTGGCGGTGGGGGAGATCGGCCTGGACTACTACTGGCTCAAGACGCCGGAGGAGCGGGCCAACTCCCGGGACTTCTTCGACGCCCAGCTCTCCCTGGCGGAGGAGCTCAACCTCCCCGCCATCGTCCACGACCGGGATGCCCACCGGGACTGCCTGGACATCGTCCGCGCCCACCCCGGCGTCCGTGGGGTGTTCCACTGCTACTCCGGCAGCCTGGAGGACGCCAAGGTGCTGGTGGACAAGGGCTGGATGCTCTCCTTCACCGGCAACATCACCTTCAAGAACGCCCGCCGGGCCCCCGACATCCTCCGCTGGCTGCCCCTGGACCGGCTGATGCTGGAGACCGACGCCCCCTATATGGCCCCCCGAGCCGTACCGGGGCCAGCGGTGCGACTCCACCATGATCGCCCGCTCCGCCGAGACGGTGGCCCAGGTCCGGGGCCTCACCCGGGACGAGGTGGAGGCCGTCACCCTGGAGAACGGCAAGAAGTTCTTTGGCATCGCCTGAGGGGCGGACGGCCCCCGGCCGGCCGCCCGTCCTGGATCTGAATTGATAAGGGAGGTAATCCACTATGATGACCATTTCCTATGAGTATGAGGGAGCGCTCTACGTAAACCTCACCAACAGGTGCGACTGCGCCTGCGTATTCTGCCTGCGCCACAACGGCCACAAGGGCTCCATCTACGCCGACGACCTGTGGCTGGAGCACGAGCCCACCCGGCAGGAGGCCCTGGACGATCTGCTGGCCCGGGACTTCTCCCAGTACCGGGAGCTGGTGTTCTGCGGCTTTGGGGAGCCCATGTACCGCGCCGACGACATCGTGTGGCTGGTGGACGAGCTGAAAAAGCGGGTGCCCAACCTGCCCCCGGTGCGCATCAACACCAACGGCCACGCCAACCTGTTCCTGGGCCGGGACGTGGCCCCCCTGCTCCAGGGGCGCGTTGACACCATCTCCATCTCCCTCAACGGCTCCACGCCGGAGGAGTACTGCGCCGTCACCAAGCCCCGCCAGGGCGTGCAGGCGTGGGACGCCATGCTGGACTTTGCCCGGGAGTGCCGGGAGTACGTGCCCCACGTGGTCATGACCATCGTGGACAAGGACAAGACGCCGGAGGAGATCGCCCGCTGCCGCAGGCTGACCGAGGACTTGGGCGTTACCCTTCGTATCCGGGCCTATATCCCGGACTGAAACAGCTCTCTCATATGGGCAGGCGCGCCCGGCATAGCCGGGCGCGCCTGTTGTTTTGTCTCTATGCGGCGGAGTCCTGCTCCAGCTCCTCCAGCTCACGCAGCATCTGATCGTATTCATAATCCTCAATCTCGGGGGCATCCTCTTCATAATAGCGTTTGCTATGATAATTGAGCAGACTGCGCAGCTCTTGCACCCGCTTCTGCACCGTTTCAAATCCGGCCATATAAACACCTTCCTGCCAATTGTCATGAGCGCTCCCGTAACGTAACATGCACGGTGTCGCCCGGCGCCTTACCGAGCTTCGCCCGAATCTCCTTGCGCATACCGAGGATATGGCCCGGCGTGTCCATGCGAACTAGGCTGCCGTCGTATGCCACGCCGTCGAAGGTGGCATGCACCTTCACACGGCCTTTACCGAATTCCGCTTTTACATCAAAGGGAATTTGCACATACGCGCCGTCAATATCCGTCACTTTTTGAATGACTGCATCAAATGCATATTCCTTTTCGTTCATGCCTATCCATCCTTTTGGCCAATTCCTTTTCTATTCTTATCTAGTTCAAAAGGAAAAGCGTTCAAACTTTTTTCTATTATGTGTGCGAAAAGGCAGGAATGTGCACCGGCTCCGTTTAAAAAATATTTTCCTGCAAACCTGTAAATTTGCGAAGCAGGGATTAAAAGTATTTTATCTAGTCCCCCGCCTCTGGTTGAGGAACGACGGCTTGATGAAAAATAGCGTCCTTCCGGCGAAAGATCAGGAAAAAGAGTGCCGCTGCAACCGCACCTGCCGCCTCCGCAATGGGGAAGGCCACCCAGATGCCGTTTAGCCCCATTGTCCGCGAGAGCAGAAAGGCCAGCGGCACAACGACGATCAATTGCCGCATTAAAAACACAGTCAAGCTGTAGGCGCCTTTGCCGACTGCCTGAAAGAGGTTGGAAAGGATCAGCCCAATTGCAGCGAAAACATAGCTGCAACTGATGATGCGCAGCGCAGGCACGCCAATGCCGAGCATGTCCGGCGAAGCGTCGAAGAGCAGGAGCAGCTTATCCGGCATCAGGGCAAAGAGCAGGTTCCCTGCCGCCATAATCCCCACCGCCACCAGCACGGCGCAGCGCAGGGTTGCAAGCAGGCGCTTTTGGTTCTGTGCGCCATAATTGTAGCCCATGATAGGCAAAGCGCCTTGCGTCAGGCCGCTGACCGGCATAAACACAAAGGTCTGCAATTTGAAATACACGCCAAACACAGACACCGCCAACTCTGAAAAACGGATCAAGATCGAGTTGAGCAGCGTTACCAGCACAGAGCCAAGCGCATTCATCAGCATAGTAGGCACGCCCACTGCATAAATCTGGGCGACGGCATGTAGATCTGGTTTGAATTTTTTTAGATCCATACGCACATCCTGATCCCGCAAGAAAAACACCAACAGCGAAAGCGTCATCGAAAGCACCTGCCCCAACACCGTGGCGACGGCTGCTCCGCGCACGCCCATCCGCGGCGCGCCAAACAAACCAAAGATCAGGATCGGGTCTAAAATGATATTGGCAATCGCGCCGATTGCCTGAAGCAACATGGGGGCCAGCATCCGCCCCGTCGCCTGAAGCAGCTTTTCCACCATGATGTGAAACAGCTGTGCGAAAGCACCAAGCACAACGATATAGCTATAATCGCACGCGAGGCTGAAGATCTCGGCAGAATCCGTAAACAACCGAAAAAACGGCCTGATGGCAACCAGGCCGAATATTACAAAGAAAACCGCATGGGCAAAGGATAGCAAAAAGCCGTGGGTCACCGCTGCGTTTGCCGCATCTTGATCCTGCGCGCCAAGCTTGCGCGAAATATAAGAATTCACGCCCACCCCCGTGCCAACCGCCACTGCCAACACAAGGTTTTGCAGCGGAAAGGCTAGGGATACGGCCGTCAGGGCATCTTGGCTGAACCGTGCTACAAACATGCTATCCACAATATTGTACATCGACTGCACCAGCATGGAAAGCATCGGTGGAAAGGCCATAGACATCAGCAGGGGAAATACAGGCTTCGCAGCCATTTTATTGCGCTGTTCGATCTGCTCCAAAGGGAATAAACTTCCTTTCTCGTCATCAGATGGGAGGCAAAACCTCAAAGACATCCAAAGGGGCGGATCTGCCCCGCCCCTTTGGATTCTCATCTGATTGTTCTCAAATGCAGCCCTATCCGAGCTGCTGCTGGAACAGCCAGAAGAGAACCGCTTCTGTTGGGTTATTTTAGCATATCTACACCTGTTTTGCAAGATTCCGCTGGCTCTTCCCTGATCAAATTAAGGGGTATCGGGCCTTCATAGCCCAATGTGGCGTGAGGCCTTCTCAGCGGTGTACAGGCCGCTGACGAACAAGCATAAAAGATAGAAAACGGGTGTGCGGCTGCACACCCGTTTTTTGTTAAAAAATCTGCTCATGCCACACGCTTCGCCCATCAGCCTGTCCGGCCGATCGAGCTACGTCCGCTGCCGGAGCCTTACCGGTTGGACCCATTGCCGCGCCGGGAAAATCCGCCGCCATGCTTGCTCTCGGACGAGCGCTTGAGATCGGTGATCTTTTCATCGCTCACCTGCTTAAAACGCGCCATCATATCCTCAAAAGAGAGGTTTTCCGTCTGCACAGGCTTAGAGCCCTGCCACACCGGCGGGGAAGAACGGCGCTGATGCCCGCCACCCGGCCGCTGCTGCCGCTGAGGGGGACGCTGCTGCTCCGGCTCCATGGCGCGCTTGATCGAAAGGCTGACGCGCCCATCGTCGCCCACGCTTAAAACCTTGACCTTGACCTCTTGATTTTCCGTCAGATAATCACGAATTTCCTTCACATAGGTCGGCGCGACCTCTGAAATATGCACCATGCCCGTTTTGCCATCCGGCAGGCTGACAAAGGCGCCGAAATTCGTCAAACCTGTCACTTTTCCCTCAACTATTGCTCCAACCTCTACTTGCATAAAAAAAATCACAAGCCTCCTTCATCTCTTTCACAACCTAAGGAACGGATCAGTCGCCCGGAGACGCATCCACATAGACCTTCTCGCCAGGCTTAATCAGGCCCAAGCTGTCGCGCGCGACCCGCTCAATATACTGCGCTTCATCCGCGTTGTCCAGCTTCTTGCGCAAAACGTTGTTATCCTCCTGCTGCTGCTCATAGGCAACCTGCAAGTTATCCAACGCCTGCCGCTGCTCCCGAATCCCAATCTGCAATTGAACCAACCGCACAGCAAACGTTCCTGCAACCGCAAAAAGCAGCAGGACGAGAATCACACTGTTTCTGCGCTTCTTTTTTTTCCTTCATGATGAACCCTCGCCCTCCTCTCGCTTCTGCTTCTTTTTTTGTTTCCGGTTTGCTCCAGCGTTCTTTCTAAGATTATACAATAAAGTTTTATGGTGTTTCAAGTTAAATTTTGATTTCTTTGCAATTTTTTTGAGGTTTTCTTTGCAGATATCCCAATTTTACAAAAGCTTTTTCAAGAGGCGAAAAAGAGCGCGAAAAGGCACGGAAATACGAAAAACAACCGATGAATCGCATGCACCAAAAAACTGCTCACACGCACGGCCAAAAGGCCGAAGGAAAAATAATAGATCAGAAACCCCAGGCCCTCCCCAGCGATGATAAACCCACGGATCTCCCCCTGATTGACGGCAAGCAAAAAAAGAAAGGTGGCGGCGGCACAGGTGAGGAAAAAAAGCACATCTTGTATAAAGACCCCCACGCGCCGCATGGTAAACGCCATGCGGACAACGCGAAACAGATCATAAACGATACCCAGCAGAAAACCGAGCCCAAGCGCCAGGAGAAACAGGCGCGTTTGGTCGGCAATTGTCAGCATATACATATCAGCGGAACACCTTACTGAAGAACCCGCCGCCCTTCTGTGGCTCATCCGTATAGGTCAGGGAGCTGATATGCCCCTCCATCAGCAATTCGCCTACCTCCACGCTCAGGCGGTTGATGTGCAAATCCGTGCCGCGCACAGTAAGCTCCCCCATATCCGTGAAAACCACTACTGTCTGTTCGTCAAAACTATCCACATCCGACACGCCGGAAACAGTCAGCGTCCGCCGATCCTCCAAAATCAGGTTGTGCGGCATGGCCGGCGCTTTTTTTTCTTCTGCCATGATGAATACCTCCTTTTTCCATTGCAGGGCATTCTCAGCCCCTCGCACCATAGATATGCATGTACAAACGGGTCATAGAACAAAATCTGCACACCCCCGCATGAAAATCAAAGCCGCTGGTAATAATTTTAAGGAAGCGCCGGCAGGCATCCGCAAAGCCGCCATCCACACGGCATGCCAAACGGGGCCAGGGCGCCGGTTTTTGGCTGCACATTCTTTGCAGAAGCAAACCAGATCCGGCGAGGGGGAAAACAACATGCAATTCAACAAGGTTGAAATCTGCGGGGTGAACACCGCAAAGCTGAAGGTTTTGAAGGAATCCGAGAAAATGGAGCTTTTGCACCGCATCAAACAGGGCGATATGAAAGCGCGCGACGAGCTTATCAGCGGCAACCTACGGCTGGTGCTCAGCGTAATACAGCGCTTTGTCAACCGAGGGGAAAACCTGGACGACCTGTTTCAAGTGGGATGCATTGGGCTGATTAAATCCATTGATAATTTTGATGTGGATCAGGGAGTACGGTTCAGCACCTATGCCGTCCCCATGATTATTGGTGAAATTCGCCGTTATCTGAGGGATAATAATTCCGTGCGCGTGAGCCGCTCCATGCGCGACACGGCCTACCACGCCATGCAGGCAAAAGAGCGCCTTATCAATGAATTACAGCGCGATCCTACCATTGAGGAGATCGCCAAGGAGCTAGATCTCCCCAAGGAGACCGTTGTGCTTGCAATGGAGTCAATTGTGGAGCCGGTTTCTCTCTATGAACCGGTCTATTCGGATGGCGGCGACACCATTTACGTCATGGATCAAATCGGCGATCAGAACAGCGACGACAGCTGGGTAGATGAAATTCTCCTGCGTCAATCCATCAGCAATTTGAACCCCAGGGGGGAGAAAAAAATCCTCCACCTGCGCTTCATGGGAGGGGCAAAAAACGCAGATGGAGGTTGCAAAAGGAAATCGGCATTTCGCAGGCGCAGGTTTCCCGGCTGGAAAAAAGGAGCTCTCAGCCAAATCAAAAACCAGGAGGGTTGACGCCGCGCGCGGAGCATGCTAGACTGAAGCCAAACCTTTCAAAAGGAGCTTAGAACACCTGATGGCAATTTGCATTCGGATTCGCTGAAACGGGTACAGTAAATCTCCTCTGCCCAAGGCAGGGTTTGCGTTGCTGTGCCCTTTTCGCTGATCTGGAATGCAAATTGAAAGAGGTGTTTTTTTCATGCCCAAAAATAAAAATACTTTGTTACTCGCGTTGCCTCGTAATGAAAAATCAACGGCTATGCCGCCGCTATGGGCGTCGCAAAACTTTCTGACAAGCAGGGCGATCATCCACCGCCTGATTCAACGAACAAACCTGACGAAAAACGACCATGTGATTGAAATCGGCCCTGGCAAGGGCCATATCACACGCGCCCTTCTGGAACGCTGCTGCCATGTGACCGCAGTGGAGCTGGACCGGGCGCTTTATCTCCGCCTGACGGAGCAATTCAAAGGCGCAGCAAACTTGACCTTGCGAAACGCTGATTTTTGCAGTTTTTCTCTACCGGCAAAGAGGCCCTACAAGGTGTTTGCCAATATCCCCTTCAGCCGGACAACGGATATCATCCGCCGCCTCACAGAATGCCGCACCCCTCCCACGGACGCATATCTGATCCTGGAAAAAGGGGCGGCCAAGCGCTTTATGGGACAGCCGCGGGAAACGCTGCGTTCATTGAGCCTGAAGCCCTTTTTTAAAATGGAGATTCTCTACCATTTCCGCCGCGAATGATTTTCATCCCAAGCCGTCCGTGGATATCGTAATGTTACATATTGCCAAACGGGCCACCCCGATTTGCCGGCCGCCTCAGCGCGAGCCTATCGGGCGTTTCTTGCAAAAGCATATGACGGGAAGACCGGCCTCGTCGGCCTATTTACCCGCCGCCAGCTCTCCCGCGCACTCGGAGAAGCCGGCCTGACGCATGATACGACGCTCGCATCGATCCGATATATTCAATGGCTCTGCCTGTTCCGATGCTATGCGCAGCAGGTTTTGCGCCATAAATTCTGACCATCCGCTGCCGCCTCCGCCTGCCTGGCGGATAAAAAGCTGGACATCCCGGCCAAAAAAAGGTATGATAGAGGTGTATATTTTTAATAAAGAGAGAGCAGGGTTTTGCGCTTCCGGGCGGAAAGGGTCTCCGGGGGCCGGATTCTCAGAATCTATTCAAACCTATCAGTCTCCAAGGAAAGGATGGTCAGCAATATGATCAATTCCAACAACATCGACTTTTCGGAGATCACGCCGCAGATTCACGAACTTGCCCAGCGGTGTGTCAGCAAAAACGCAATCGACCCTACGCTTTATACAAAATATCAGGTCAATCGCGGCCTGCGCGATTTAAACGGCAAAGGCGTTTTGACAGGGCTTACGGAAATTTCTGAAATTCAATCCTCCATGGAGGTGGACGGGCAGACCGTTTCCTGCGAAGGAAAGCTGTTTTACCGCGGCGTGAATGTTGAGGATATTGTTGCCGGATTTTTGAAAGAAAAGCGCTTTGGCTTTGAAGAGACCGTTTACCTCTTGCTGTTCGGCGACCTGCCGACGAAGGAGCAGCTGGATGAATTCACCCAACTGCTCGCCCGCTACCGCTCTCTGCCCCCAAGCTTTGTGCGTGATGTGATTTTGAAAGCGCCGAGCTCTGATATGATGAATACGCTGGCGCGCAGCGTGCTGACACTTTATTCTTACGACAACAATGCAAACGATATCAGCATTGATAACGTGCTGCGTCAATGCCTGCAATTGATCGCATCCTTCCCTCTTCTGTCCGTTTACGGCTATCACGCCTACAATTATTACCACAACGGCGAGAGCCTCTTTATCCATAACCCGTTGCCGGAGCTGTCCACAGCGGAAAATATTCTGCGCATCCTGCGCCCGGACAGCAGCTATACGGAGCTGGAAGCCAAAATTCTCGACCTTGCCCTTGTGCTCCATGCGGAGCACGGCGGCGGCAACAACTCCACCTTTACGACGCACGTCGTCTCTTCCTCCGGGACGGACACCTATTCCACCGTTGCCGCTTCTCTCGGCTCGCTCAAGGGGCCGAAGCACGGCGGCGCAAACATCAAGGTTGTGCAGATGTTTGAGGATATGAAGCGCAACATTGCAAACTGGAAGAATGAAGATGAGGTTGCCGTTTACCTCAAAAAGCTCCTGCACAAAGAGGCATTTGACTGCGCCGGCTTGATTTACGGAATGGGGCACGCTGTTTATTCTCTCTCCGACCCGCGCGCCAATATCTTTAAAGGCTTTGTAGAGCGGCTGTCTGAGGAAAAGGGCCGCACGGATGAATATGAGCTCTATTCCACCGTTGCAAAGCTTGCCCCGCAAATCATTGCTGAAGAACGCAAAATCTATAAAGGCGTCAGCGCGAATATTGATTTTTACAGCGGCTTTGTCTACAGCATGCTCGACCTGCCAATGGAACTTTATACGCCGATTTTTGCCATCTCCCGCATTGCGGGCTGGAGCGCGCACCGTATTGAGGAGCTCATCAACGCCGGCAAAATTATTCGCCCAGCTTACCGCAACGTGGCAGCGCGCAGGCCTTATATCGCGCTTTCCGATCGTTAATCGAATGCCCATTGCCTGAAAATCAGATCGGATGCCTGCCATCCGGATGGTTTTCAGCTTTTTTTCTACCTATCATGAAATGGAGGCCGCCCCTGATGAAAAACAGCACCCGTTACCTGCTCTCCCACCTTGCAACAAGGCTTGGTATCGCCGCCTTCTACTCCTCCATGCACCTACACCCGGCGGGATGCGAAATGCCGCCAGAGCAAAAACGCACCCCCGCCGCCTGCGTTTCCAGCATTCATCTGGAGGCCGCGCAAGGTTTTCTTGCCACAAAGGGTATGGGAGGATGGCGATGCGCTGGGAAAGGCGTTTCTGAAATGACGTTTGCCTTCCCGAAAAAAACGCGCGTCAATACCCTTGTGCTGCGGGAGGCAGGCAGCCACATCCGTCATTTCGCCTTGGAATGCTGGAAAGACGGCGCATGGCTCCGCTTTTATGAGAGCGATAAGGTAGAGCGCTACCGCTACTGCTCCTTCCCGGCGCAGCAATCCACAAAATACCGCCTGCTCATTTTAAAAACCTGGGGCGCCGCTAAGGTGACAGAGTGTTCTTTTTACGATTTATCCAAACAGCATCGGCAGCAACCCTTCCGCGTGAGTGCCTACATGCGCTTTGATACAGAAGAATTCCTCGCTTTTACACAGAAGGAGCGCGACGCATTCTCCCGGCATTTTGAAACGGTCAACGAGGTAATTCTTTTTGATACGCTAAAATGGTCGAAGAGCGGCGCCGTATGGTTTAACTACCGCGACGCCTCGCAGACAAACGAGGAGGCCAAACAGACCTGGTTTCAACATGCCGCCGAAGCCCGCAAAGTGATTGAAAAGAGCGGCCGACCGGTGAAAGTGCTCGCTTCCTTCTTCCAGCCCGGGAAGGACACTGTAGAATCCCTAGAAAACCATATGGAACCGCTTATCGAAGCGCTTACCGCTTTCCTGCGGGAGGCGAAGCTCGACGGCATTGAATTCGACTGGGAATTCCCCAAGGGCAAAAGGGAATGGGCGCTGTTCAGCAAATTTCTTGTGAACTTAAAGCAGCGGCTCATGCAGGACGGTAGGATCCTGGCGGTCGCATTGGCAGATTGGGGGTTCATCTCTCGCCCGAGGCAGTGCGGGCGATCGACCAGCTCTCTTACATGGCATACGACATCAACGATATAAACGGCTATCACGCCTCCTTCGGCCGCGCCGCAGTGCGCGCGGTGGAATATGCAGAGAAATGTGGATTCCGCCGAGAGCAGATCAACCTGGGCCTCCCCTACTATGGCCGCCCGACCTACAAGGGGGAGTATTGGCCCCTCTGGAAAGACGCCCAGGTGGGCTATTGGCAGAATTATGCCCCGCAAATCACTTTTGACGGCATTGAAATGGACGCCTACTATAACTGCCCCGGCATGGTGGCGGATAAAACGGCCTTTGCCTTGCAGATGGGGCTGGGCGGCGTGATGATCTTTCCGCTGAATGCAGACCGTCCGCATGGGAATCCCCTCTGCCTGACGGATGCGATCCGCCGCACGATCGAGGAGCGAGTAGAATAAAAGAATCGGGAACGGAGAAAACAATGCACTTTGAAATACGACAAAATATCCCCGCCTATTTGGCGGACTTAAATCACTGGCTTGCGGAAACCCGGGATGATCCGCTAGAAGAGATGAGCAATTTTTTTACGGAACGGGTATCCACCTATGAGGAACATATGGCGCGCTGGAACGGGGCCTATCGATCCATGGCGGAGCGCATCCCAGACAATTGCGGCTCCCTGCTTGATCTTGGATGTGGTACAGGGCTGGAGCTAAATGCCATTTTGAAGCGTTTTCCCGGCCTGCACGTAACCGGCATCGACCTTTGCGAACCGATGCTCGCGGTGCTCCGGCAAAAACACCCGAGCGCGTTGCTCACTTTGCGCTGTGAGGATTATTTCGAGGCGGAGCTTGGCATGGAGGCCTTCGACACTGCGATATCGTTTGAAAGCCTGCATCACTTTCAGCCCGCTAAGAAGGAAGGGCTGTTCCGAAAGCTGTATCAGGCCTTGAAGCCTGGCGGCCTATATCTAGAATGCGACTATATTGCCTGCTGTGCGCAGGAAGAAAGGCTGCTCATGGATGTTTGTGCGCAGAAACGCGCGCGGGAAGGCATCCCTGAGGGGCTGTTCGTGCACTTTGATACGCCGTTGACATTGGAGCATGAAACAGAGCTGCTCGAACGGGCCGGGTTTCAGGCGGTGGAGGCATTGGCCTGCTTTGACGGTGCAACGCTGATCCAAGCAAGAAAAGCGGAATAAAAACGATGCCGCCTGAATGGATAAAACGTCAACCACGCCGCAAAATGCAAAAAAGCATTTTGCGGCGTGATTTTTTATTACGAAGCGAAGCGAGTAACAAAGCAATGCCAATCATGACCACACAGAGCAAAGAGATACGCACAGCTTACGGCCGCAGAAAACTTGCGGCTATTTTTTATTGATTTTATAGACGGAAATCGTCTTATAACTTCTTACAAGCCTTTATAGAAAACGGCAAAAACCATTGATTTTTCAAGGTTCTTGCCGTTTCTGCTTATATCACGCCGTATCTCTTTACAAGCCCACTTTGGGAGCAAGGGCGGCAAAATAGCGTCAAAAATTTAGGCGCATGAACAGGAGGACGACATGAAAAACGAGCTTTTAGACAAGGGCATTATACTCCCGTCCGGCGAAATCGGCAAGGATAAGATAAACCTTGTAGCCGGGGCAATCACGCAGCCATTCGCAGAAATGGTATGGGTAACGACGGGCGGCGACATGGAAACCATAAACCGCTTGACAGATATTCTTGTTACCATGAACACTCCCGCCGACCGGGGGAAGCTGTTCAAAATCATCAAAATGCTCTACGGGCTTATGGGCTTACCCTTTTCCGGGGAAGCCGAGCCTATGGACGCAGACCCCGCCGTTTTGGAATACTTCATTTTTCCTTTACGGCAGACTTTGGGGAAGTCATGCAGGACATAATCGCAGACGAAAAAGAATAACGACCCGCACAGGCGGCGTTTCTCACTCTCTACATGGGAGAACAGGAACGCCGCTTTTTCATGCCCTTGTTACGCAGTAGGGGCAGAAAAAGCCTTGCTACAAGCGATTTTGCGGGCGCGTATCTGGCGCGGCAAGGGATTTATACCTTATCCCCGAACCGACGCTCTACTGCGTAACAAATCCACAGCAAAAGGAGTGATTTACTATGGCAGTTTTCCGGGTGGAACGAAACAAGGGCTACACCGTTATGAGCAACCACCACCTACGCAACAAGGAGCTTTCCCTAAAGGCAAAGGGGCTGTTGTCGCAAATGCTGTCACTCCCCGAAGATTGGGACTACACCTTGAAAGGCTTATCCCTTATCAACCGGGAGAAGATAGACGCTATCCGCGAAGCCATTAAGGAGCTTGAACGCGCCGGGT
>ENA-OQAB01001058-OQAB01001058.1-human-gut-metagenome-genome-assembly--contig:-NODE-1058-length-13603-cov-4.374072_pt1 | contig 13603 bp, 11 predicted proteins | sample MGYA00242490_ERZ504517 | MGnify/ENA primary metagenome ERZ504517 (study PRJEB26092, sample SAMD00036298) | human gut metagenome | host: Homo sapiens | study: EMG produced TPA metagenomics assembly of...
CGTGTTTGTAGCTCAGTTGGATAGAGCAACGGCCTTCTAAGCCGTGGGTCAGGGGTTCGAATCCCTTCAAGCACGCTTATGGTGGGTATGGTGCAGTTGGTTAGCGCGCCAGATTGTGGTTCTGGATATCGTGGGTTCGAGTCCCACTATCCACCCTTATTTTTTGCCTATTTTTAGGCGATGCATGATGGGCTATCGCCAAGCGGTAAGGCACAGAGCTTGAGCTCTGCATTCGTTGGTTCGAATCCAACTAGCCCAGTTGAAGTTTTATATTATGGAGCATTAGCTCAGTCGGTAGAGCACTTGACTTTTAATCAAGTTGTCCGGGGTTCGAATCCCCGATGCTTCACTAGAACAAGCCTAGGCTTGTTCTTTATTTATGCGGATGTGGCGGAACTGGCAGACGCGCTAGACTTAGGATCTAGTGGGAGACCGTGCAGGTTCGATTCCTGTCATCCGCAGCCTAAAAGTGCCTTATTCTAGGCACTTTTTTTATTTGTGTTGCATTTCGTGTTGCATAGACTCAAAATAGTTATTGGCTTTATCATCCATTTCTGATACTTTATCTTTCAGAGCATGTCTATAAACTTCTTTTAATACTCGATCATTACCCCAGCCGCCACGCTGCATGATATAAGCATCCGGAACTCCGAGGGCGTGTTGCACGCTCGCGCAATAATGCCTTAAATCGTGGAAGCGAAAATGAGGTATTCCGGCTCTTTCCAAAATATCTTTAAATCGGTCTTTTATTTTTATTCAGTATCCTGAAAATAATTTGATGATCAGAGAAAAATGTTGATATACGTATACGTATATGATATTATATACTTGTAGGGAGGTGAGAGACAAATGGGCAAAAAGAAGTATAAGAAAAAGTATAAAATAAAGTCAAAAATCGGTATAAAGATATTAGAAGTCAATGCGATGTTGGACGGAAATGAAAGCCCATTTGTGTAAAGAATGTTGGGAAAATTAGGAATTGTCCTTTTTTGTTGCAGGAATGGCAAAGTTGGTTTATTGTGTTGTAGTAAAAGTTAGAGGTGCGCATGCAAAACAGTGAGGAAAAGAAAAACAGACCGCAAGATAAGTGGGATGAGAAAGCAGGGTTGGTTCCGAAGACATACAAAGTCGATAAGGAAGTAGCTGAAGAGTTCAAAGAAGTTTGTAAAGAAGTAGGTGTTGCGATGGGCACACAACTTACAAGGATGATGAAAGAATTTATTGAAGAAGTGAAAAAATAAATAGTAGTGAGGCAATTGAGAAAGGATAAGGAGAGCTCAGATGGAAAAATTATTAGAACAGATTTTTGCAGGAACGCTATCAAAAAACAATCAAGAAGCATCGAACAAAGAAATCTATACAGCACTTTTTATTCTCACGAAGGAGAAGATGAAAGGTGCAAAGCGAAACGAAGGAAAGAAGAAGCTTTACTATATCTCCGCAGAATTTTTGATTGGAAAACTGTTGTCAAACAACCTGATCAACCTCGGATTGTTTGAGGAGACAAAAGAAGTGTTGGAAAAGCACGGACACCAGATTACAGAGATCGAGGAGATTGAGCAGGAGCCTTCTCTTGGAAACGGGGGACTGGGACGTCTTGCAGCATGCTTCTTAGATTCCATTGCCACACTTGGATTAAACGGAGACGGTGTCGGTCTGAACTATCACGATGGGCTGTTCCGCCAGACATTTGCAGATCATAAGCAGAAAGAAGAGAAAAACCCATGGATCACTGATCTTAGCTGGCTGACAAAGACAGACGTGCAGTTTGAAGTGCCGTTTAAAGATTTTACACTGACTTCCACGATGTACGATATCGACGTGCCGGGATATAAAAATGGATGCAATCGTCTACACCTGTTCGATGTGGATACCGTAGACGAATCCATCATCCGGGACGGGATTGATTTTGATAAGACAGATATCCCGAGAAACCTGACACTATTCCTCTATCCGGACGACAGCGATGAGGCAGGACAGTTACTCCGCATCTATCAGCAGTATTTTATGGTGAGCAATGCCGCGCAGCTGATTTTAAAAGAGGCAGAGGAACATGGATATGACCTTTACAGATTGCATGAGCATGTGGCAGTGCAGATCAACGATACCCATCCGACAATGGTGATCCCAGAACTGATTCGTCTTTTGATGCAGAGAGGATTTAATATGGATACCGCCATTGATGTTGTGAGAAAGACATGTGCATACACAAACCATACGATCCTTGCAGAGGCATTGGAAAAATGGCCAGTGGCTTATCTTGAAAAAGTAGTGCCGCATCTGATGCCGATCATCCGGGAACTGGATGCGCGTGTCAGAAGAGATTACCATGACGAGCGTGTGTATATCATCGATGAGATGGACCGTGTACATATGGCACACATCGATATTCATTTTGGATATGCAGTCAATGGGGTTGCAGCGCTTCATACACAGATTTTGGAAGAGTCTGAACTGAAACCGTTCTATGATATTTATCCGGAAAAATTCAATAATAAGACAAATGGGATTACCTTCCGAAGATGGCTCGTGCACTGTAATCCAGAACTGGCTGCCTATCTGAAAGAACTGATCGGATCGGAATATATGGAAGATGCCAAGCATCTGGAGAAATTGCTTGCATACAAAGATGACGAGCAGGTGCTGAAAACGTTAAGAGAGATCAAAATGCACTCCAAACAGGAGCTTGCGGATTATCTGAAGCGGACACAGCATGTGGAGATTGACACCAATTCTGTATTTGACATTCAGATCAAACGTCTGCATGAGTACAAGAGACAGCAGATGAATGCACTCTATGCAATCTATAAATACAAAGAGATCAAAAAAGGGAATCTTCCGAAACGTCCGATCACAATGATCTTCGGAGCAAAGGCAGCGCCGGCTTACACAATCGCAAAAGATATTATCCATCTGATCCTCTGTCTGCAGCAGCTGATTGAAAATGATCCGATCGTGAGCAAACATATGAAGATTGTCATGGTAGAGAATTATAACGTGACAAAGGCAGAGAAATTGATTCCGGCATGTGATATTTCTGAGCAGATTTCCCTTGCATCCAAGGAAGCATCCGGAACCGGAAATATGAAGTTTATGTTAAATGGCGCAGTCACACTTGGAACGGAAGACGGGGCAAATGTGGAAATCCACGAGCTTGTCGGCGATGAGAATATCTATATTTTTGGAAAGAAATCGGAGGAAGTCATCAAACTTTATGAGGATGCTTCTTATTGCTCGAGAGAGATTTATGAGAGTGATACCACCGTAGAAGAGCTTGTGGACTTCATTATCAGCAAGGAGATGATTCAGATTGGAGATCCGGTGAACCTTGGAAGACTCTACAAAGAAATCGTGTCCAAAGACTGGTTCATGGCGCTTCTGGATATCAGAGAATATATTCAGAAGAAAGAAGAAATGCTCGCAGATTATGAGGATCAGACCGCGTGGGCAAAGAAAGCGCTTGTCAACATCGCAAAGGCAGGGTATTTCTCCGCAGATCGTACAATCGCTGAGTACAACAGAGATATCTGGCAATTATCATAAGAGGAAACGAACATGAGAGAAACAGGGATATTGATGCCCGTATCTTCGCTCCCGTCACACACGGGAGTCGGAGAACTGGGAAAAGAGACAGAAAAATTTATCGGATATCTGAGTGCATCCGGTGTGAAAATATGGCAAATTTTGCCGCTCAATCCGGTTGGCTACGGAAATTCTCCGTATCAGCCGTACTCTTCTTGCGCCGGGGATGAGATATACATCAGTCTCGAAAAATTGTGGGAACAGAAGCTTTTAAAAGAACTTCCGGTGTCAGAGCTTGCAGGAAGTACGAGGGTGCAGTATGAGCAGGTGCGGACGTGGAAAGAAACGTATCTGCGGGAGGCATTTCAGGCATTTATCGAAAAAGGATTGGACCAGACAGAGGAGTATCAGACGTTTGCTGCACAGAAATGGGTGCAGGAATACGGACTGTTCCGTGCATTTAAGAAAGCAAACGGAGGACTCTGCTGGAATGATTGGAAGCCGGAACATAAAAACTGGCCGGAACACAAAACGGAAGTTGCGAAAGCGGTCAGAGAAGAGGCAGACTATCAGATCTTCTTGCAGTATCTGTTTTACTGCCAGTGGATGGAAATGAAGAATGCTGCAAATGCAAATGGGATCCGCATTATGGGGGACGTGCCGTTCTATGTCGGGGTGGATTCTGTCGATGTGTGGGCGGGAAAGAAAAACTTTCTTCTCGACACAGATGGAAGACCGATCTTTATCGCGGGCGTGCCGCCGGATTATTTCAGCGCGACCGGACAGAGATGGGGGAATCCAATCTATGACTGGGAGTATCTGAAAAAGCAGAACTATCAGTTCTGGGTGGATCGGATCGGGTATAGCAATCGTCTGTTTGACATTATCCGTATCGATCATTTCCGTGCGTTTGATACATTTTGGAAAATTCCGGCGTCCTGTCCGACAGCTGTTGAGGGAGAGTGGATCCTGGCGCCGGGATATGAAGTGATCGACACCCTTCTGGAGCAGATCCCGGGAGTGAATCTGGTGGCGGAAGATCTCGGGGATCTTCGGCCGGAGGTGTTGGAATTAAAGGAACACTATCACTTAAAAGGAATGAAGATCCTGATGTTCTCCATCGACACTTCGGGAAAATATGCAAAAGACAGTTTTGACGATGTGGAAAATATGATCATCTACACCGGAACCCATGACAATGATACGCTGATGGAATGGTATGGTGATCTGTCTGTGGCAGAGAAACGAAAAGTGCGCCGTTTCCTATCAAGAGAAGGTATCCGGCAGGGATCCGTGAAAGAGCGTCTGCTCACCTACACGTTAAAGAGCAGGGCGGAGTATGCGATCATTCCGCTTGCGGATATTCTTGGAATGGGAAAAGAGGCACATCTGAACACGCCAGGAACGGTGGGGAGTCCAAACTGGGAGTGGAGAATGCCTAAACTGGAGAAAATTGAGAGTGGACTGAAAAAATATAGAAGGCAGTTTATTGACAGATAAGAAAGAATTATTTATATAGAAAAGAGATTAAATTGCACAAGGAGGAATTGGCTCGTTTGGGTCAATTCCTCCTTGTATTTTGGTGTAATTGTTAGAGGTTTTTTAAAGCAGTCTCTTCTGCATTCTTTATAACCTGGCGGATGATATCATCGCTTCCATATAATTTCTGAATGCGCTCTAATTCATGGGCCATCGTTGTGTTGCTGACGGTGCGGTTGTCGGTGTTGACACTGACTTTGACGCCTGCATGTAAGAAGGTATCGAGTGGGTAATTGTTCCAGCTGTCGATAGCATGTGTCTGGAGATTGCTTGTCGGGCACATTTCGATTCCGATTCCTCTTCGGGCAATCTCCTGCATCAGGTCCGGATCTTGAATCAGTGCAAGACCATGGCCGATGCGGGCTGCGCCGTACTCCATGGCTGTGCGGACATTTTCCACATTGCCAGTCTCACCAGAATGGATGACAAAAGGAATCTTTCGGTGTCTTGCCTCCTCAAAGAGTTCATGAAAAAGAGGATTTGGAAACTTTGACTCATCTCCGGCAAGGTCAAGCGCGCAGACACCGTGTCCGACATATTTTTCCATACTGTCAAGGAGCTGCATATTCTGTTCTGGCGCAAAATGGCGCATTGCACAGGTGATCACATTATAATCAATTCCTGTCTCAGATTTTCCTTTTTCCAGTCCCCGCAGGACACTCTCAATCACGTCTTCACAGGAGAGACCATCCTGCGTGGAGAGTGTAGGGGCAAATCGAACTTCGATGTATTTCATCTGGTCTGCGGCAAGTTCTTTTAAGAATGTGTATGCAGCCAGTTCTAAGTTCGCTTTTGTCTGAAGACAGTGCAGCGGGAGATCGAATTTCTTTAAATACTCCGTGAGGGAAGTGCAGGAATCATCTACCGAAAGTTCGGAAAAATCTGGTGTACGATGCAAAAAATGGGAAAGTGTAGTGGCGGAAAGGGATCCGTCCAGGTGACAATGTAAATCTGTTTTTTTCAATTCTTTTATATTCAACATAAGTCCTCCTCTATATTCAGTCTGTTAGTTGCTTTCAGTATAACTGATTGCGAAGGGGGATACAAACATTTTCGTGTTGACAACCTTTGAAAAATTGTGATAAAGTGTGGATAGATTCAGAAGAAATAGTTTCTCGGAATCAATAAGAAGAGGATAGGAGCTGGAAAGATGAGCAGTATTTCTTGCAAATAGTAAAAACTAAACAGGCACAAGAAGGAAAAATAGTCTGCCAAGAATCGTTGGATGGGCAGATTGTATTTTGTATGTTTGTGCATTTGCAGGAAAATCTTTCGCAGTCTTATTATGTTGCGGCACAAGCTGTAGCGCAGAGATATAATAACAAGAGAACATAAGCAGTATGCTCATAACCGCAGATGAGCAGGAGTGGGATGTTTGAAGATGCAGAAAGTTTTTGAAGCGTTCTGTGTCTTTTTTTATTACGCAGAAACTTTCTTCGGAATACTATGGGATGTGACAGAGAGGTTGTAAGGAAGGCAACGAACTTTGTTGGATTTATTAGGAGTAGATTTTCCATCAGATGCACAGCAAAAAGATGGAGGGGTAAAGATGTCGCAGATTTGTGTGAATGACTTAACATTTTATTATGAAGGAAGCTATGATAATATTTTTGAGCATGTTTCGTTTCGGATCGATACGGACTGGAAACTTGGTCTGATCGGAAGAAATGGAAGAGGCAAGACCACGCTTTTAAAATTATTGGAAGGGATTTATGAATACCGAGGCACAATCACAAGTGCAGTGACTTTTGAATATTTTCCATTTTCGGTAGAAAATCAGGAGAAGATGACGATTGATATTGTGGAGGAAGTGGATCCGTTGTATGAACTTTGGAGGATCTGCAGAGAATTATCTTTGATGGATACCGATGCAGAAGTGTTGTACCGTCCATTTGAGACGCTCAGCAACGGAGAGCAGACAAAGGTACTGCTGGCAGTATTGTTTGCAAAGGAGAATGCATTTCTATTAATAGATGAACCGACCAATCATCTGGATCTGGATACAAGGGAGATTGTAATGGCATATCTGAAAAAGAAGAAAGGATTTCTTTTAGTTTCCCATGATAGATATTTTCTGGATGGATGTGTGGATCACATACTGGCAATTAACAAAGAGGGAATTGAGATCTGCCAGGGGAATTTCACTGTGTGGCAGGAAAATAAAGAGCGAAAAGATGCTTATGAGGCTGATGAACAGGAGCGTTTGAAAAAAGAGATTGGAAAGCTGACAAAGGCGGCGGGAAGAACTGCAGGATGGTCGGATCAGATCGAAAAAAGTAAGATCGGGAATGGTGCGGGTGATCGCGGATATATCGGTCATCAGGCGGCGAGGATGATGAAGCGGGCGCTTGTGATCGAACAGCGGGCGCAGAAGGCAGTAGAGGAGAAGAAAAAACTGTTGAAAAATCTAGAAAAAGCGGAAGAATTAAAACTGTTTCCACTCAGACATCACAGAGAAACGGTAATCAGGGCAGAAAATCTGGAGCTATTTTACGGAGAAAAGAAGGTGACAGGTCCACTGAATTTTGAAGTGAAAAATGGGGAACAGGTCATTCTAAGAGGGAAAAATGGATGTGGAAAATCAAGTATGCTAAAGCGGATTCTGGGAGAAGCTATTTCTTATCGGGGCAAATTAGAGGTTGCCTCCGGCTTGAAAATATCTTATGTTTCTCAGGATGCAGAGCAGCTTTGTGGGATGATTGATGAATTTGCAATAAAAGAAGGAGTGGATCCAACACTTTTGAAAGCGTTACTGCGAAAACTGGATTTTTCCCGGGTACAGTTTGAAAAACCAATCGAATCTTACAGTGGAGGGCAGAAAAAGAAAGTACTGCTTGCAAAAAGTCTCTGTGAGCAGGCACACCTCTATATCTGGGATGAACCGCTGAATTTTATTGATCTGTTTTCCAGAACACAGATCGAAGAGCTGATACAGACCTATCGTCCGACGATGTTTCTGGTGGAGCATGACAGATTTTTCGGGGAGAAGATCGGGGCGAGATATGTGGAAATCCAGTGTACGCAGGATTGATCAAACTGTGAGGATACCGTGCATCGGCATTGCTATTTTCAAGGAAATGCGTTATGGTAGAAAAAAGATAAAGGAGGTATTTTTCACATGCGTTTAAAAGGAAAAGTTGTACTGATCACAGCTTCTACAAGAGGAATTGGACTGGCTTGTGCGGTTAGATGTGCAAAAGAAGGAGCGGTTGTCTATATGGCAGCGAGAAATATGGAGCGTGCAGAGGCGCGTGCACAAGAGTTAAATGAGCAGGGTTATACAGTGAAGACGGTATTTAACGATGCTTCCGACAAGGACAGCTATCGCACAATGGTAGAGGAAGTGATCCGCCAGGAAGGAAGGATCGATGTTCTCGTCAATAATTTCGGAACATCCAATCCGAAGAAAGATTTGGATATCAAAAGTACAGAATACGAGGAATTTATTGGAACATTGGATATGAATCTGGCGAGTGTATTTCTTCCGGTACAGGCAGTGATCCCACATATGGCAAAGCAGGGCGGTGGAAGTATTATCAATATTTCTTCCATCGGAGGACTTCGTCCGGATATCTCGCAGATTGCTTATGGAACGAGCAAAGCGGCAATTAATTATATGACAAAGTTGATCGCAGTGCAGGCGGCAAGAGATAACATCCGCTGTAATGCAGTGCTTCCGGGAATGACGGCAACAGATGCGGTCAAAGATAATCTGTCAGATGATTTCCGTGAGTTCTTTTTAAAACATACTCCGATCCGGAGGATGGGAGAACCAGAAGAAATTGCAGCGGCGGTTGTCTATTTTGCGAGTGATGATGCAGCCTATACAACAGGGCAGATCATGGATGTCTCCGGAGGATTTGGGATGCCTACACCGGTATACGGAGATATGATTGAGCGGACAGATAGAAGATAAAGCAAGGTGATTGCAGGAAGAACGGAAAATAGGTTTACAAATGTGCTTATAAAAGGAGACGAAAAGAGAAAAAATCTTTGTAATTTTTGATGCTTACTGCTAAAATAATATAAAGAAATTACAAAGAAATGGAGAGAACGAGTGGATAAAGAATACAAGATTAAGATTGGAAAGATTATTTTTCAAGCAGCGAAGATTGCAGTTGGAAGCTGTGGGGCGATTTCTATTGCAATGGCACTGAATCTGGAGTATGCAACGACGGCAGGGATCATTACACTGCTTTCAATTGTACCGACGAAATGGGATACACTGAAGCTTTCGATGTATCGGGTCATTACTTTTTTGTTGTCGGTGATTGTTGCGTGGACCTTTTTCCAGCATATGCACAGTGAGTGGCTGGCATACGGATTGTTTATATTTCTTCTGGTTGTGTTCTCAGAATGGACGGGATTGAAAGCGACGATCTCGGTCAATGCAGTAACGGGAACTCAATTTTTTGATGACACACGATTTCAGTCTGGAATTTATTCTCAATGAATTTCTTCTTGTACTGATCGGGATTGGATTTGCAGCGGTGTTGAATCTGTTTCATTATAATAATGCACGGCAGAGAAGTCTTGTGGAAGATATGCGGTATGTAGAGAGAAAACTTCAGCAGATTATGGAAGAGTTGGAGAAATATCTCCGGAACATTCCGATGGATGAGAATGTGTGGGATGATATTATCGCGTTGGAGAAGAAATTGGAATACCATGTAGAAGCCGCATATGAATACCAGAACAATACATTTCAGTCTCATCCGGGATATTACATCGACTATTTTGAAATGCGTACAAAGCAATGTAATGTGTTGCACAACCTGCATTATGAGATGAAAAAGATTCGTTATATCCCGAAAGAAGCAGATATCGTTGCGGATTACATCTCCTATCTGCGACCATTTGTGACAGAGAAAAATGATCCTACTCCACAGATCGAGAAATTACATGAATTATTTGATGAAATTCATTACTATGAATTGCCAAAGACAACGGATGATTTTGAGAGTCGGGCAAAGTTATACCATATTTTGATGGATCTCGAAGAATTTCTCATTTTTAATCGAAGATTTGTGGAAGGCTTGGATGAGCGACAGAGAAGAATTTACTGGGAAGAATAGAGTAAGCACAAATGTAGGTCAAAAAGAGAACAGCATTTCTGTAAAATAAAATATGAAAAAACTTGGGGCACTTAAGATTTCTTCCCACAATCTTAAGTGCCTGTTTCTTTGCAGCTAGAGAAATCCATGTATAAGGAAAGAAAACTGCTTGACTTTTGGAGAAGAGTTTCTCTTATAATAGAGAGGACATACTGGATTACGAAAGAGGGTGTGTCCTCTCTATCTGTGTACAATCGGAAATAAATAGAATTGGAGCGATAAACTATGGCGATCATACTTGATTATCAACTGAGAGAACAAATTCCCCATGATGTTGAAAAATTTCCTATTACATATTTTTGTGATGAACTTGCTGCGCTTCCCAACTGGGCAGGACCTTTACATTGGCATCCTGATTTTGAAATTGCCACTGCGGTAAGTGGTGTGCTGGACTTTCAAGTTGGGCAACATCATGTGATACTGAAAGCAGGTGACAGTATATTGGTTAATGGAAATATCCTACATGGAATCAAGCAGTTATCTGGCGATATTCCTGATCCGATGCCGAATATTGTCTTTTCGGGTGCTTTAATCGCATCTGAAACTAGTGATATTTATCAAAAATATATTCAACCTGTCGCGAACTGTGATGCTTTGCCTTTTATTGTGTTTAATCAAAAAAATAGTTGGCACAATGAAGTGAATCAGTTGGTTAAAAAATGTTTACGGATCTGATGTCTGAACAAGGGCAATGTTACGAAATGGCTGTGCAACGCGAACTTAGCAGTATATTTCAATGCATCTTTTCGAATTTTGATGAATTACCTAAAACAGAAAATACACGCATCCAAATCAATACTCAAATACGCATCCAAAAGATGCTCTCATATATCCGGGAGCATTATGCAGAAGCCGTCACACTGGAAGAGATTGCCCGATCTGCCAATATCAGCCGCAGCGAAGCGGGACGTTGCTTTAACGCATATGTAGGATGTTCCCCAGTGGATGCGTTGATTCAGCATCGACTTCAAGTTGCACACAGACTTATAAAAGATACAACGCGGTCTCTTCAAGAAATCAGTTATTCATGTGGTTTTAATTCGGTACACTACTTTAGCCGTCAGTTTCGGAAAACCTATGGGTATACACCGGGACAATATCGTGCTTTGGGTAAATAGTGCTTTTATTTGGGTCTTTTGTGCCTTTGTTTTGATTGGATATGATGATATAATGCAATCCGACTATAATATTACATTCATTTTAAAGGAGCAGTTATGACAAAACAAAAAAACTACAAAAAAACACTTATAGCTTGCTACCTCGGTTTTGTTACCCAAGCGATATCTGCCAATTTCACTCCACTGTTATTTTTGACGTTTAAGAACACTTATGGAATTGGATTTGAAAAGATTGCGTTGATTCCGATGGTATTCTATCTCACACAATTACTGATTGATCTTGCTGCTACAAAATTTGTTGACAAAATAGGATACCGTACCTGTGTAGTTTCGTCTCAGGTGTTATCCGCAGCAGGGCTTGTTTCAATGGCTATTCTGCCTGAACTGCTTCCTGTTTCCTTTGCGGGTATTCTGATTGCAGTCATCCTTTATGCTATGGGCAGTGGTCTTATTGAAGTATTAGTAAGTCCGATTGTGGAAGCTTGTCCTTTTGAAAACAAAGATGGGATGATGAGTTTACTACACTCCTTTTATTGTTGGGGGGCTGTAGGCGTGATTTTAGGTTCCACCCTCTTTTTTACAGTATTTGGTGTAGAAAATTGGAAGATACTTACAATGATTTGGGCAGTGGTGCCGTTATATAATGCATTCAATTTCATCTCTTGTCCGATGGAACGTTTAGTGGAAGATGGAAAGAGTATGCGGATCAGCCAATTGCTTAGATTGCCGTTGTTCTGGTTGATGATATTGCTTATGGTATGTTCCGGTGCATCTGAAGCGTCTATGGCTCAATGGGCATCTTCGTTTACAGAATCTGCGATGGGTGTTTCTAAAACGGTTGGTGATTTGGCGGGGCCTTGCCTGTTTGCGGTATTTATGGGAATATCCCGAATAGTATATGGAAAAATGAGCGAGAAGCTGGACTTAACTAAAACAATGTTGGTATGTGGTGTGTTATGCGTAATATGCTATTTGATGGCATCTCTGTCTTCAACACCAATGATCGGATTGGCAGGCTGTGCCCTTTGCGGACTTTCGGTTGGAATTATGTGGCCGGGAACGATCAGTATTTCGTCACAGAAGTGTCCAAGGGGTGGCACGGCAATGTTTGCATTTTTAGCTCTGGCAGGAGATTTAGGCGCTACGATCAGTCCTGCAATGGTAGGAAATATTTCTAATATGTTTGGCGGGAATCTCAAAGTGGGATTGTTTGCTGCGACTGTATTTCCACTGATACTGATTGTCGGATTGGCTGTACAGCTGAAAGGAAAGAGGAAAGAAAAAACGGCATAGCCAAAAAGGAATGCCGTTTTAAAGTGAAAATTTGAGAGATAAAATCATTGGGGCACCTTCCGAAAGGAAAGTGCCCCAATGATTTTATCTCTGTTCAAATGTATGCGGAAAATGGGACTTGAACCCACACGTGGTAACCCACACTAGAACCTGAATCTAGCTCGTCTGCCATTCCGACATTTCCGCTAACAAAATGTATTTTATCATATGGAAAATGAAAAAGCAAGAGAAAAATAAAAAAATGTTGACAAAATTGATTATTGTGATATACTTTGAATATCAAAATATTTTAAAACAAAATAATAAGAAAGAAAAAGTAAAACAATGGTAGGAAGAGTGACAGGAACCGGCTCGTATGTGCCGGAGAACTATTATGACAATTATGATTTAGAGAAGTTTGTGGATACGAGTGATTCATGGATTCGGGAACGGACCGGGATCGCAAGACGACATATTATATCAGAAGAAGAGACAACGGTCACGATGGCATGGAAAGCTTCCGAGAGGGCGCTGGAAGATGCAAAGATCCATGCAGAGGAAATTGATCTGATCATTGTAGCGACGATTTCTTCGAATGTAGTCCTTCCGTGTACCGCATGTGAGGTGCAGAAGAAACTTGGCGCGAAACATGCAGTCTGTTTTGATCTAAATGCAGCATGTACAGGATTTCTATTTGCTTACAATACTGCGCAGACTTATATTGCAGCTGGACTTGCAAAATGCGCACTTGTTATAGGAACCGAGAGTTTGTCTAAGCTTGTGGACTGGACAGACAGGAGTACTTGTATTTTGTTCGGTGACGGAGCAGGAGCCGCTATACTTCAGGCAGAAGAGGGCGATTTTCCGTCGATGGTATTCCATTCCAACGGAGCACAGGGGGAGGCGCTCTCCTGTGGCAGTGGAGCAGACTATATCCATATGGATGGACAGGCGGTATTTAAATTTGCGGTCCGACAAGTGCCTCTATGTATCAGCGAATTGTTAGAGAAGGAAGGACTTGCACCGGAAGATATCGAT
>ENA-OQAB01001060-OQAB01001060.1-human-gut-metagenome-genome-assembly--contig:-NODE-1060-length-13590-cov-3.547055_pt1 | contig 13590 bp, 19 predicted proteins | sample MGYA00242490_ERZ504517 | MGnify/ENA primary metagenome ERZ504517 (study PRJEB26092, sample SAMD00036298) | human gut metagenome | host: Homo sapiens | study: EMG produced TPA metagenomics assembly of...
TAATGTTGGATATACCGTTGTTCAGGATTTAGTTGGCACGACTTTGTTTTACTGCTGAAAAAAATAATGTGACTGTCAGGTATGTAACTGGCGTAGAAGATGCTGCCGGTGTGGATGAACAGGTAAAGCTTGCAATCAGGATGCTTGTTGCGCACTGGTTTGAAAATCGTACTGCTGTAAGTTTTGGCAATACGATACCACGTGAAGTTCCTTTGGCGGTGAAAGCATATTGGAACCGGGGAGGATCATAACATTATGAATCCGGGAATGTTGAAGCACAGGATCGCTTTTTTACAGAAATCCGAAACAGTGCGTGACGAATTGGGCGGTAAGATGCCAGCAATGTATTCTGAAGCTTTTAAACTGTGGGCAGCTAAAAGTGAACGTCCTGCTTCAAGGCGTGAGCTTATGGGAGAGCATGTAAATTATGTGCCTGTGTTTTTTACAGTTCGCAGGTGCAGCGGCGCGAAAATGCCTGATGTAACCATGCGCATTCGGTGTAAAAATCTGATATATGAACTGCTGAATATTTCTGATCTGGATAACGGTTATCTGGAAATTGAAACAAAGCTGGTAAAACCATTATGAGCAGAAGCATGCGCATGTCTGTTGAAGTCGAGGGACTGGACGAAGCCCTGCGGCGCTTGAAAGCGTATGATACAAAATCAACCGAAAAAATTTCAGAAGCTATCCGGCTTGGCGGACAAAATATTGGTAAAGAAGCACGCAGCCGTGTATCGCGCAGAAGCGGCAAACTGCGTAAAAGTATACGCACAAGGTTCGACAGTACGGCTATAACATCTACTGTCCGCACTAATGTGCCATATGCGCATCTTGTAGAATTTGGTGCAGCAGCTGCTACAGTACGGCCGCGCAGCAGAGCAAGAAAAGGCGGAAAACCTAAACTGGCTTTGCGGATTGATGGCAGAGGTTTCAGGCGTTTTGTGCATAAAAGCAGTAAGCCGGGAAAAGGTGTAGTCCATATTCCGGCACGGCCTGCACGTCCCTATATGACACCTGCTTATCAGAGCGGCAAGCCGAGGATCGAAAGTGATATAAAAAAAGTGTTAAGGGAGATGCCTAAATGATTAGAAATGTGCCTTTAACAGCTGTGCAGGCCGCTGTATATAAAGCGTTGAGCAGTAATATACGCGGCTATAATGTCTATGACGACAGCACGCCTTTTGAAGATGGAGAACTTGTAGACAGCAGGTATTTGGTTATTGGCGAAACTACAGGTAAGCCGTCAAGTGCTAAGCGTGATTGCCCTGTTTGGGAAGTTACGGTGAATATCAATGCTTTCAGTAATTATCATGGAAAAAAAGAACTGGATGAAATGCTTGACGATATTGTACAGGTTTTGACCGGTTCTGCTGAGCTGGAGCAGATTGAGATTGCCGGTTACTATTTTCATGGTTTGGAGATTGATATGGTGGAAGCCTTCAAGGAAGAATATGAAGATGGGACTGTCTGGCAGCATGGCGTTGTACGTGTCATAGTAAAAGTTGAACAAAAAGAAATGTAGGAGGTAGAAAAGAATGAATGAAATTATCAAAGCAGCTAATTTCCCTATGCAGCCAAACAAAAGTCAAACGCTGGCTGGTAAAAGCTTGCTGTTGTTTTTGAACTATGGTGAAGGCGCTACTGTTGAAAATCCTAAATGGGGTTTAGTCGGCGGACAGCGTAATTCGCCGCTTTCCATGAGCGGGGACGAAATCGACGGCAGTGACAAAGCAAGCGGCGGCTGGGGTGAAAGCCTGCAAGGGACTAAAAGCTGGAGTATTGAGCAGGAAGGCGTTTATAAAGTAAATAATGAAATGCTGGATGCTTTGAGATATGCCTTCGTGAATGATATTGCAGTGCATATCATGCGCCTTGATAAATATGGTAATGCTGTAAAAGGTTTTGCGAATATCACGGAATTCGGTGACGACAATCCGCATGATGATGTTGCTACTGTTACCATGACGCTTAGCGGCATCGGAAAACCTGAATTTGTTACTAATGAGCCTGACCCGCGCAACACAGCAAATGCGATCTCTGACCTTGCTGCTACATCTGAAAGTGCAGGGACAGTGAACCTGACCTTTGCTGCACCTGCTGGTGCTGCTGCTGTTGTTTTACAGCAGAGTGAAGATGGAACTGAATTTACAGATACGGATGTAGCGATTGAAACACTGCGACCAGCGCAGAAGTAAGCGGGGTAAAAGCCGGCAAGGCGTACTTTCGTTTAAAGGTAAATGGCGGCGACAAGAACGGTTATAGCAACATTGCTACTGTGACAGTATCTTGAACGCTGCCGAATAATAAGAAATATCAAAATAATAATTAAAGCAGGGCTGTCAAAGCCCTGCTTTTTCTATACCAAAGGAGCGATGAAAATGAGTTTGGACAGAAGTGTGACGATCAATTTAGGCGGCAAAGAAAGAAAAATCAAGTTTAATGCTTTGGGTGTAAGCCAGCTTGAAAGGATGCTGGATGATCACAATGTTTACAAAATGGTAAACGGCGGCGTTATTGCTTTAGGCGATTTGGCAAAATCCCTATATGTTGGATTGGCTGCGTATGACAAAAAAGTTACTATCCAGCAGGTTTATAACTGGATGGATGAGTGGCTGTTGGATAACAGCAGTGAAAGTTTGCAGACGCTTGTTATTATCGCTTTGAGCAAAGCGGGTGTTTTTGGGTTTGCTAGGAAGGTGCTGGAAACTGAAAATAATACGCTGGAAATTGAAGCGCCGCCTGATGATGAAGAAGTGGGGAAGTAACAAAAAGCTTTACAGAATTGCTGGATGAACTTTTGCCGTGGTGTTATGGTGAATTGAATTTAAAGCCGTGGGAAGTAGAACGTTTGTGCCTTGCAGATATTTTTTTGATGTTGGACGGATGGCAGCGCAGATATGACCATTTAGAAGATATTGTTATCAGCTGGATCACATACCCAAATGTTTGCATAGCTTCAGGCAAAAAGAAGCGTCCGGAACTGAAAAGCTTTTTTGCACACAGGAAAAAGCGTAATTCCTCTAAGGAACAATCTGAAATAGCGCAGGATCTTTTTGAAGAATTTGGCTATGAATAGGAGGTGAAATGATGGCAGAAGTAGCACGTTTACAAGTAGTTATTGGCGCACGGATAAATGAATTTAATAAAGAAATGGGTGCGCTGCAGAAAAACGTTAAACGCACCTTTGCCAGTGATAACTTAGGCATAAATAAAGGCGCGTTAGGTGTTATTGCCGGTGTAGGTGTAGCTTTGGGGGCTTTGGGCCTTGCTTCAGTAAAAGCTGCCGGCCAGATGGAGCAGACACGGATTGCTTTTACTACACTTTTGAAAGATGGCGAGAAGGCAAAAAGCTTTTTAAGTGAACTTGAAAAGTTTGCGGCCAGTACACCATTTGAATTACCGGGCGTTTTGGATGCTTCTAAAAGGCTTCTTGCTTTCGGATTCAGTGCGGAACAGGTAATTCCTATATTGACTGCTGTAGGTGACAGCGCAGCGGCCTTGGGTATAGGTGAAGAAGGCATTCAGCGTTTGACTTTGGCAATAGGTCAGATGCAGGCCAAAGGAAAAGTCAGCGCAGAAGAAATGCTGCAGCTTGCTGAAGCCGGTGTTCCGGCATGGGAAATGCTGGCTAATAAAATTGGCACTGATATACCTACGGCTATGGATAAAAGCCAGCAAAGGGCAAATATCTGCGGCAGAAGGTATCAGGCTGTTATCAGCGGCATGAACAGTAAGTTTGGTGGGATGATGGAACAGCAGGCGCAAACTGTTAATGGTATTATGAGCAACATTCAGGATAGTGTTGGCCAAACCATGGTTGTTATTGGTGATGAACTGATTGAGGCATTTGATATCAAGGGCGCCTTGAAAGGCGCGCAGGACGCTATTGGTGAGTTTGCGGATAAAGTTAAAACTATGGGGCTTTCTAATGCTATCCGTGATTTGCCTGTATGGTTTACTGGTTCTATGGCTGTTATTGCCGGTGCGATAATGGGTGTGGCTATACCGGCTATAGTTGCGCTTGTTGGCACTTTATATACACTGGGTGTAGGTGCTGGCATAATTTCTGCGCCATTTATTGCTGCGGGTGCAGTTATAGGCGGGGTAGCTTATGCCATATTTGAAAATTGGGATTGGCTTGTAATTCAATGGGAATATTTTTGTGACACTATGGTTATTGCCGTTGATGGAGCAACGGCAGAAATACAGAACGCTTTTGCCGGGGCTGTAATGTTTGCAGCGAATGCTTTGGATAAATTATTTTCTATTGTCAATGTCAGCAGTGATTTGGCAGTGCAGGCAAAAGAATGGGCGGCCAATACACAAAAAGCGGCACAGGCTACTATCGAAGCTGCAAAAGCTAATCAGCAGCTGGCGGACAGTAATAAAGTTAAGCAAGAGTTTCGTGTTTCGTCAATCAATGCACCAACTGAACAAAGTTCGGGCATTAAGATTGCTTCACCTGATGCGTTAGGCTTGACGAGCGGTTCAACAACAGCGGCAGGCGGCAGTAAAAAAAGTGGCAAAAATTCCGGTATAGATAAAATCAGCCGGGAAATAGACAGGATCAATGAGCAGCTTAATACTGCCAAAGAGAAAACTTTGGATATGCAGCGTGATTTTAATAACTTCACGATGGATATTAAAATTGGCGGGTTAAGTGAATTCGATCAGGTATATGCCAATATTGTAAAAGAAAGGGATCAGCGTATAGCTGCCGTTGATGAATGGAAAAATAAATTTGCGAATGCTACAGCTGAAGCACAGCAGTTATATGAACGTGCCATGAAAACCGGTGATGATACAGTTGTCGCTAATGCGTTAGCAATGCTTGAACAAAGAAAGGCTGCGCAGGTTACTGCAGAGCAGGAAGCTGCTGCATCCCAAATTCAGATCAATAAAGACATGAATGAACAGCTGATGTCACAGGCTACGTTGCTGCAGGCTTTTAAGGCTGATTTGGATGAAATGCAAAAGCAGGGCGAACTGGAACGGTATATTGCTTATTTGGATGAAGAAAAGGCTGCCTTTTTACAAAATCAGGCTGAAAAGCAGGAATTGATGCAGCAGTATTATGACTGGCGGCTTGAAGCTGAACAGTCATATGCAAGTTTTGCGTTGGAAGCAGCTAACACTTTAAAGGATGGCCTGGCACAAGGTTTTGCTAATGCTATTGTTGATGGACAGAACTTTGGAAAAACTTTGCAGAATTTGGGCAAAGAAATTGTAAAAATGTTTCTCCAATGGCAGGCACAAAGAGCGGCCGCTGCTGCCCTTAGCAAAATGATGATGGGACAGGAAACTGCTGCTGTAGCAGCGCAGGGGGCTGCAATGGCGACATCACTTGCGCCTGCGGCGTGGCTGAAACTGGTTGTTGAACCGGGAGCGTCTGGCATTGCTACGGGCCTTTTGACATCCGGGTTGAGTGCTGCCGCTGGTATTGGAACTGCAAGCAAAACTCTTACGAGTTTCGGCGGTGGAATTCAGGAAATGAGTAAGTTTGATTTTGGTGCAAATGGACTTGGTACAAAAAACTTTGCTGCCGGTGGCGTTGTTACTGCGCCTACTCATGCGCTGATTGGTGAAAAATCTTATCCTGAAGCGGTACTGCCTCTGCGCAGCAGCGTATTGCAAAAGATCACCAGCTTTTTGTTTGATGGCGTGGACTTTGGAGCTTCTTCAGGTGATGGTGCTAATGTTGAAATAATTAATTATGGTGATATTAATACCGGTGCTGATTACGATACCTTTATGGAGGATATTCAATATTCTTTGGCTATGGGTGTGCGGGGGTGATAAAGTGACGATCATAAGACGTGAATATTTTCCTGTACGTAAGCAGGTAAAGCCTACAGAACAGCTTATTATCAATGGAACTGCCCTGCCATATGCCTACAGCTTTGACGGTGCTGCTGATATCACTGTGCGTGCTAAAAGCGAAAAGCGCGGCTACAGTCACGGCAGTACTATTTCAGGTGATGGCTTTATTGATGGTAAGAAAATTACTTTAGGCTTTGTTATTGAAGGCAGTACACCAGCTGAACACGATGCCAAGCTTAACGATCTGTATCAGCTGATGTATCAGCGTGATTATCAGCTGCAATCAGGCAGCGGGCGTGGGTATTATAATATTGCCTGCATGGCCAGCACTAAAGAAAAATGGGTGGACAGCTTCAAAGGGACTAAAGGTGAAGTTGATATAACGCTGCTTTTGTCTGACCCGTTTCGTTATGACAGCACTGAATCTGAACTGGTTACAGAATTTGCAACAGCTGCTAAAGATGCCCAAATTGTTATCAGCAATGGCGGTAGCGTTGAAACGCCGCTGACCATTGAATTAATACCGCTTACAACGATGAATGACGTAACTATAACGCATGTTGAAAGCGGGTATAGTATGCGCGTAGCGGATACGCTTTTGACTAAACCGGCAACGCTTATTGTTGATACTAAAGCCGGTACGGTACGCCGTGGGACCTATAATGCTATTAACGCTTTCAGCGGCCAGTTTCTGACCGCAAGACCGGGTGAAAATACTTATTTGTTTAACGGCGCTGCCGGTACAGTAAAAATCCGCTGGCGTAACAGGTGGCTGGCATGAATATGCGTTTTGGCAATAAACTTTTTGGACGTTATATTTGGGCAGCGTCTGTAAAAAAGCAAAGCGGGCCAGGGCCGGGGCCTGACCCTTCGGAAGTAAAATATATACCTGATTACGTTCAGGTTATTTTTTATAACAAAGATGGTACGAAAACGGCGATTTTTTCAAGAGATACTGAAAATAATCCGTTTAATAAAATCGAGTTTGAAAATATTAAAACAGGCTGCGGCAGCGCAACGCTCAATTTCAAACAGTTTCCAAGTTTTGCAGAAATAAGCTATGGACAGCGGATTGATATTTATTTGTTTGCAGATAAGCGACCGTGGTACAGCGGGCATGTTTTAACGCGTCCTGACAGCGGCGGTACTGGAACAGATTATAAAATAACCTGTTATGGCTATTTTGATAAGCTGGAAAAGGTACTTATATTTGGAACTTATGAGAATCAGGAGATCGCTGATATTGTGAGTAATATTTGTCGGCAGGTTGAAGCTAAGACTGGTATTGTTTATAACGACAACAAAATATATGACGTTGACTATGATATTAAGAAAATCGTTTTTGACGGTGTGAGTGCTAAGGAAGCGCTGGAACAGCTTTCAGAGTTTGCAACAGATTTTGTTTATGGCGTTGATGAATACCGGGAATTTTTCTTCAGGCCACGTGTTGATGAGATCAATGAAGAAGCACGCTTTTGGGTAGGGCAGCATATGGACGGATTTGAGCCGACACAAAGCATTGATAAGATCGTAAATTACGCGCGTATCAAAGGTGCGGCCATTGACGGTGAGGGTGAGAGCTGGTTGGCTACTGTAGAGGATAAAGAAAGCCAAGACTTATACGGCGTATCTGAAGAAGTATGGACGCTGCCAACCGCTTATACTGCTGCTGATGCTGAGCGCTGGGGACAGTCGGAACTTGCAAAATATAAGAATCCTGTTCTTTCTGCAAAGGCTACAGGCGTTAAGCTGAAATATCCTAAACCTGATGGTGTTTTTTGGGTACGGCGTTTATCTGTAGATGGGCAGGCGCTTATAACTGACAATAAAGGTAAAGAACGTAAGTATCCAATAACCAAGTTAAAATATACGATCAGCGGTGAAAAAGGTATTGATTTTTCTATGGAGTTGGGCGAGCCTCCGTATCCGCCTACGGCAAAGTATTTGCTGGATATTGAGCGGAATGCCCGCAATAATGAACTTTTACAGCAGGCTGCTAATACGCAGCTTGTCAAATAATATGAAAAGGATGTGATGATATGGCAGCTCCAAGTAATATACGGATAAATCCGTTTATAGGTGACGGTGGAACGACTAATTATATAGAGCTTGTTGAAACTCATGTTATTCCATCAGCGAGCCCGTTTCTTATAAGACTTAATGAAGTTCCACAAAAGAAAGATCCTAGCAATATAAAAGTTGAGTATGTTGATTCAAAAACAGGTAGAGTGAATGAAGGTGTTTTAAGAGAAGTTGCAGCAACGCCGGGAGCAGGTGAATATCGGCTAGACTATTCAACTAATGCTAATGGTGATGAAGACTGGAATACGGGGCTTATTGAGTTTTCAAGTGCAGATGCTAATAATTGCATTCGGGTAAGTTATACCGGGATGGGAACACTTGCGAGTGTGAATAGTAATCGTTTTCCGTCATGGTGGCTTGATCGTGGTGATGGCAGTGACGGTGATTTTATTCCTACTGAAAATACGACAATAAGCGGGGTAAAGCAATATAGAAGCGTGTTTATTCCTCCGGGTGTTACTGTCAATGTTAATAAGTTTGTTAAGATAAAATGTCAGGGGGCAGTTGTAATTTGGGGTGAGATAACAGTAAATAATAGGGTTACTTCTGGTGGTAGTAGTGATTCTGCAGGCCAATCAGGAACTTGTTCTGTGGGGGGCGCTGGTGGTTCTGGATATAGAGGTAACGGCGGTGCTGCTGGTGGGGCTTTATTAGGAAATTTAGATATAAGTCAAGATATTACATATTATGGTGCTGCTGGTGGAGGTGGTGGTCGGGGTGCATACATAGACGAATATGGCAGTTATGGTGGAGTTGGAGGAGCTGGTGGTGGCAGTGTTTGTATTTTGGCTAGCGAAGTACATGTAAATGGAAAAATATATTCTACAGGAGCTGCAGGAGGGAGTAGCTCTAACGCCACTTATCGAGGAGGTGGGGGAGGCGGTGGAGGAGGGGGCAGCGTATTTATAATTGCCAATTTAGTCAAAAACAATGGAACTATATCAGTTGATGGAGAGCTGAGGGGCTGGAAATGACGCTGGCGCTGCTGGGGGAAAGGGCTTTTTGGTACTAAAAAGAACTGGGGGAACTTTAATGATTTGTATCGTTGATAAAAATAATAAGATTATAAATATAATAAACACTAATATTATAAGTGCCGATAATGAACGCCTTTTTTATCCGTGGAATCGACTATGGTGCCAATACACCAGTACTGAACCTTTTGACTATGCTAAAAATAGATACATAAACGCAGCTGGCGTAGAATTTGCTAATCGTCGTGACAAAATTCGCTGGGTTGAAATTGGTGAAATTACATATGGTTTTGATTGTGCCGTTGATGACATAACGAATTTTATGGCTGCGTATACGCCGCTTATGGTCAATCAAGATGGAGAAACAGGCTATAAGGTTTGGTTAGACAAAGATAAAAAAAGGCCTTGTTATGCTCAACTATGCTAGCATGAAAAAAGCGTATGATACTGTTCGCAGTAGCCAATTGGCCGCTTATGTTTGGTATGAAGATATAAAAGCAAAGCTGATTGCTGTTACTGAAGCAGAAGGAAAAGAAAAGCTGGAAGAAGTTTTTCCGATAGGAGGCTGAATAATGGATTTGCAAACTGTGCTTAATGCTATGACACATGCTGGTAATAAAATTTTTGAATTATTTAGCTTTAAAATTTTAATGGCAGCAGTTTTAACATTGTTTTTGCACAAACATTTTATTTGTTTATGGGATTTATTCCTTTTGGTTTTTGTTGATTGTATAACCAAATGGGTTGCTATAAGTTATGAATTTTTAAAAGAAAAAGGTGTTGAAAATCCTTCTATTCTTGCATGTATAAAAGGCACCAAAACTGCACGAAAAGCAGGGAGAATAAATAGCAGTACAATGAAAGAACGTGGATTAGGAAAGATTGCAATTTATGTTATATGTGCTTTTGTTGCTGGCGTTGGAGATTTAATGATGCACATATTGAATACGCCTACATGGATGGTAAGTCTTGTTATTGGTTATATGGTAGTTACTGAAGTATTATCGGTAATTGAAAATTTAAGTGATGCAGGTGTTGATGTTTTGGATAAGCTTATCGGAAAACTGAAAGGACGGTTATAAAAATGTTAAAAGGCATTGATGTATCTGAAAACAATGGTTATGTAGATTGGAATGCAGTAAAAGCTGCTAGTATGGATTTTGCCATTATTCGGCTTGGTTTTGGAAACAGGCATTTGGATACTAATTTTTATGAAAATGTAAATGGAGCGTTGGCAGTTGGCCTGAAAATTGGCATATATTATTATAGCTATGCTTTGGATGAACCAGCGGCAAGATCAGAAGCTAGATATATGATATCTGTTTTAAAAGATGCGGGGCTGACAAAAGATAAGATTGAAATGGGTTTATGGTTTGATATGGAAGATGCAGACGGTTATAAATCCGGAAATGGCATGCCTACGAATCAAACTATCACAAATATGTGCAGTGCTTTTATTGTTACCTGCAATGAAGCTGGATATAGCTGTGGTATTTATGCCAATTTAGATTGGTTGGAAAATAAAATTTATACAGATCAGCTGGCGGATTATGTGCCTTATTGGGTGGCGCAATGGGGACGTAGTTGTGATTGGCCGAATACCACAATGTGGCAGTTTACTGATAGCTATGACATAAACGGTAAGCTTTTTGACGGCAATTATTTGTTATAAAAATTGATAAAGGGCATCTTAAAGATGCCCTTTTACTTTTATGGAGGTATATTTGTGGAAAAGAAACATAAAATTATTACAGTAGTGTTATGCGTGGCTGCTTTTATTCTCGGTGGGTATGTACGTGCATGGTTGCACATCTGCCCGGTTGCAGAGCCGGAGATAAAGACAGAAGTAAAATATAAAACTGATACTAAAACAGAAATTGTTTATGTGCCTAAGTATATCTACCAAGACGGCAGCACAGAAAAAACAGATGTTGATGTAAATGTTGGTAAGCAGGATCTGGCAGTGAAAGTAAATGGCAAAGATTTTGAAATAAAAAAGGCTGATGATGAAAAGTATATTTTTGATAAATATAAGCTACAGTTGAATCAAACAAGCCGAACTGATCTGAATATTACAGTACCGGTAATAGATAAAACTAAGCGATGGGAAATTGGCATAGGAGCTTCTGGAGATGGTGCTGTTGGTATGATAGGTTTTCCTATTAAAAATAATATTGGCGGCTGGGTTGCTGGACGGCAAGGTAATATTATGGCGGGTGTTGTAGTAAAAATTTAATGACATAAAACGACTAAAGTTTTAGAAAATGATGTATAATTAAATTACAGCTATAAAACATAAAATAGGGGCGATATTCATGCAGATTAAACGTACTACATTAAAGAATTTTAGGGGCTATAAGGAAGAAGTAGATATTGAGTTTCAAAATCTTACTGTGTTTATTGGGAAAAATGATGTTGGCAAGTCTACTGTTCTAGAGGCTTTAGATATATTTTTTAATGATGGTAAAGGGGTAGTTAATTTAGATGTTAACGATATAAATAAAGTTGCATTACAAGAAGGTGATAGTGAAATAACAATTTCTGTAGAATTTGAAAATTTACCTTCAGAGATTGTTATTGATGCTACAAATAAAACTTCGTTATCAGATGAATATCTATTAAATTCAGATGGTAATTTAACTATAATAAAAAAATACCCTAATGCAAGTGCCAGCAAGGCTAAGGTATATATAAAAGCAATGCACCCTAATAATAAAAAATGTAATGATTTGTTGAGCAAAAGAAATAATGACTTGAGAAAATTATTGAACAAGAAAATATTGAGTGTAGTGATAGAACAGTTAATGCAACGATGAGAGCCGCGATTTGGAAACATTTTGAAGAAAACTTAGAGATAACAGAAACTGAAATTGATGTAACTAAAGAAGTGCTAAAAATATTTGGGTTAATTTACAGAAGTATATGCCAATATATTCATTGTTTCAATCAGATAGGAGTAATAATGATAATGATAAAGAAGTACAAAATCCTTTAGAAAGAGCAGTTCAGGAAATTTTCAGAAGAACTGATATACAAGAAAAACTGGATATAGTAGCATCTGAAGTAAAGGAGAAACTTGAAGAGGTTTCTAATAGAACTCTTGAGAAGTTGCGTGAAATGAATCCTGAAATAGCAGATAGTTTGAATCCGGTAATTCCAAATACAGAAAATCTAAAATGGGCTGCTGTTTTTAAAAATGTATCCATTACTGGAGATAATGATATTCCTATTAATAAAAGGGGAAGTGGTATTAGAAGGCTAATTCTTATAAATTTTTTTAGAGCAGAGGCAGAACGCAGGATACGTGAGATGAATGCTCCTAGTATTATTTATGCTATAGAAGAACCTGAAACCTCTCAACATGCAGAACATCAAAAAAAATTGATAGAAGCATTTTTAGAATTAGCTGATGCTCCAAATACCCAAATTGTTTTAACTACACATTGTGCTAATATTGTGAAAAAATTACAATATACACATTTGCGTTTAATAGGCCCTGACAGGAAAATAACAAATATTACAAAATCGTTGCTGCCATATCCGTCTCTGAACGAAGTTAATTTCGTTGCTTTCGGTGAAATTTCCGTAGAATATCATGATGAATTATATGGGTATATATTAGAACAGAAAAAAATTAATCAGTATAAGGTGGGAAAAGAAACTAGACCGTATATAAAATTACTTAGAGATGGTTCAACATCTCAAGAAAGCAGAATACTCAGTGCGTATATTCGTGATCTTATTCATCACCCTGAGAACACTCATAATGCGAGGTTTAGTGATGAGGAGCTGAGTCGTTCTATTTGTGAAATGCGAGAATTTATAAAAGGTAACTAATAGAAAATGTATTATAGATTTATAGTAGTATGCTCTAAATTAAATAAAACAATAAGAGATTAAAAGACCAATCTCTTATTGTTTTATTTAAAAATATTACTATGAAAGCACTGATATTTTATTATTAACTTATTGTGAATTTCTTATATATTGTTTGGTAGCTAAAGATTCTTCCCCAAATATTCCCCGTATCAAATTGACATTTATTCCCCAGAAAATAAAAACACCGCAAATTATTGCGGTGTCTGAATGGCAATGGTGGCCCCGGCAGGATTCGAACCTGCGACCTTTTGATTCGTAGTCAAACGCTCTATCCAACTGAGCTACGGAGTCATTGAGATTGCCTAAATCTTTAGGCAACGATAATATTATATCTGATTGCAGTGCTGTTGTCAACATTTTTGTTAAATTTACTGACACCATTTTTGCAGGATGCTATGAAACTGCTCTAAATCGATCGGTTTACTGAGATGTTCATTCATTCCTGCCTGCAAGGTGGCGGCAATATCTTCAGGAAAAGCGTTGGCCGTCATCGCGACGATAGGCACAGTTTGGGCATCTTTAACAGGCAGGGCGCGGATCGCTTTAGCCGCTTCCAGGCCATTCATAACGGGCATTTGGATATCCATCAATATCAGGACATAGGTCCCGGGAGGTGCGGCTTTAAATTTATCCAGCCCTTCCAGACCGTTTTTTGGCGGTGGTGATATTCAGTCCGGCATATTTTAATAGTTCTACAGCTATTTCCAGATTAAGTTCATTGTCTTCAACAAGGAGGACTTGTTTGCCACGGCAGCTTATTTCCTGCAGACTGTCGATGCCGGCGGCAGGCGCTGAAGCCTTGCATGCTGCGTATTGGCTGGTGCGGGTCTGC
>ENA-OQAB01001061-OQAB01001061.1-human-gut-metagenome-genome-assembly--contig:-NODE-1061-length-13572-cov-2.427817_pt1 | contig 13572 bp, 14 predicted proteins | sample MGYA00242490_ERZ504517 | MGnify/ENA primary metagenome ERZ504517 (study PRJEB26092, sample SAMD00036298) | human gut metagenome | host: Homo sapiens | study: EMG produced TPA metagenomics assembly of...
ATAGCATAATCTGACATTTTTTCTACTTATATTTCCATCTTTTTCTTATATAATGACATGTATACAGTATATGAAAACATACAGGAGGCACACAGTATGGAAGCATCAAATGTTTATTTCACATCTTTTAAGGCAACGGAGCATGAGAATCTGCTCCAGAAACTGCATCGTCTTATGAAAACTGCGGGGTTTGAGACGATCGATTTTACCGACAAATACGCTGCGATCAAAATCCATTTTGAATGGAAGAGCTGCATTGCGCATGCTGTTAAGATTGGACTTGGAAGTGATCAGTATAATTTGATTACGATTTAGCTAGAGTTTTTTGTAGATTCGTGGGCAAAAGGCGGTCACAGCCGTTAGTCTGTGACCACCTTTTTCTATTTACTGCAGATGCCTATGCTTCTGCTTCTTTCGCATTATCTAATGCGATCAGTTTGGAGATGATCTCCTCGCAGATCTGGGTGACGTTTTTCCCATCTGTGGCAACGGTGATGTCCGCGACTGCTTCATAACGGTCTTTTCGTTTATCCATAAGACCGCTGATGAATTCAACGTTCATGTTATTGTTTAAGATCGGGCGCTCGTCGCTGTCTTTGACACGCTCGTAGATAGTTTCCGGTTTTGCGGTGAGTAATACGACACGTCCATTCTTTTTCATGTGATCGGTGTTTTCTTCTCTCATGACGACACCACCACCACAGGATACTATCGTCTGTTTTCTTTTCTGCAGCTCGATTAAGGTGTTGCTCTCTAAGTTACGGAAGTATGCCTCACCGTATTCGTCAAAAATCTCAGAAATGGACATGCCCTGTTTTTCTACGATCATCTGGTCCATCTCCACGCGGTCCATCTCAAGTTTATCTTTCAGTTCTCCGGCGATCGTACTCTTTCCGGCTCCCATGAATCCTATCAGGAAGATGTTGTAGTCAAACAGACTCTTTTGCCTGGATACGGCGGCTGTTTTTCATGATATATTGAAAATATCAAGGATCTCTTCCTCGAACTCATTGTCACCGAGTTTGTTCTTTAATGCATCGGTCTGTTTCTTCTCCTGTTCCGGCTGTAAGATTGGAATACCGGTTGCTTTCTTATAAGAAATAATTTCCTGTATATATGACATTCGAACTGCAAGCTGTTCGATGATGATATCATCACATTCTCCAATTTTCTCACGGATCGCTTCTATCTTATCCATTATAATCCTCCTATCAACAGCCACAAAAGTAATAAAAAAGAAGACGCTAACGAAAAACTTTATGGAAGATGCAACTTTAGATCAAGTTCCTCCGTCTAACCATTATATCAATCATAGAAAAGCGTAATTATGAAAACAAGTTTATTGCTCGTATTAGTCACGGGAATGTTTCTAGTACTTACTGCCGGCTCTTGCTTGCAGGGAAAACACATCGTAGGCAGCAAGAATTACATCTCCAAAGAAGTGAAAGCCGACCACTTCAATGAAATCAAACTAGTGGGAAGTGCCAACATCAGTTATTGGCAAGACACATGCAGCCATGTCGAAATTCATGGTTCCGACAACATCATACCACTTATTGAAACGTATGTGGAGGGTAGTACATTCATTATAAAATTCAAGAAGAATATCACTATCTGGAAAGGAAAACTGGAAATAAAAGTTTTTGCTCCGGAACTGAATAAGCTGTCGGTCAACGGTTCAGGAAATATAAGATTAATCAATGGGATACAAACCTCTAAAGATATTGAATTCCATATCAACGGTTCGGGCAACATTCAGGGAGAAGGATTCAATTGCCAAAAAATGGCCGTTTCAATTAATGGTTCGGGAGATGTAAGACTACAACAAATAGAGAGTCAGGAATGTCAGGCAAGTATTTCCGGTTCGGGCAATATCAATTTGAACGGCAAAGCCATTCAAGCGAGCTATTCTATTGCCGGATCAGGAAATATTCAGGCTGCCGATTTGCAAGCAGAAAACACAGACGCAAGCATTAGCGGCTCCGGCAACATCAGTTGCTATGCCAGTCAGAAGCTGGTTGCCCGCGTCAAAGGAAGCGGTGATATTGCCTATAAAGGAGATCCTCAAGAAGTGGATGCGCCACGAAAAAATATACGGCAGATCAAATAAAGACAGTTTAAAAGCATAAAAGGGCTACTGCATCACGCGGTAGCCCATTTATTTAGTTAGTTTCATTATAAAAATTTGAGAGAATTGAAAACTTCACAGTTTCGCCTTCGTTGTTGTTTTAATTAAGCACACTAACTATATTATATGTTTAAAGCAAATGAAAATGTCTATTCGTTTATAACTTGCACCTTGTGGTTGATCTTCGCCAGGCTATCCGCCAGGACCTGTTCCGCTTTCACATCATTTGAGATAGCGACCGACGGTGCAGTTACTGTTTACCAATGGTATCCGTAGCCAATAACCAACTTCCAATCATCTTCCGGAGGCAAAAGAAATGTTGTGCCCACATTTACCCCCAAAGAAAGGATGATTGCAATTACGGCAGCAGCCTTGAACAGAGGAATAAAACGACCTGGTCAGTGTCAAACGTTTCGCTTTTACTACCGTAGGCTCCAACCTCTGCCAGAATACGTGCATCAAAGTCTTCGCCCAGTCCTACTTCCTGCTGAACCTGCTGATAAACAAACAGATTCTTATAGCGAAGCAAATGAGCCGGAACTTCTTCCTTTGCGAAGAAGTCGCGCAATGTTGCTTCCTCCTCAACGGAAGTTTCGCATTGCCAGTATCGCTCGAGGAGCTGTTCTATATCCTTATAATCCATATTCGTCAATTTCTAAATACCTTTGTTTTACTTTTTGCCTGGCTCTGAAGAGATTCACTTTGACTTGTTCCTCTGTCAGATTCAGCAAGGTTGCAATTTTTTTATAGCTTTCACCTTCAATGTCCCTCAGTTGCATGATAAGCCGCTGTTTTTCGGGAAGTTCGTTTACCAGTCTATTAATGATGTTCATTCTTTCATCATGAATCATCTGGTCATACGGACTGTTTGCATCAGGTTCTTCCTCCATTTCGGGGGTGAGTTCCACGTTTTGAGCTTCTTTCTTTTGACTCCGGTCTATCGCCAGGTTCTTTGCCACTGTCAAACAATAGGCTTCGACCGATTCAAATTGAGACCACTCATCACGCTTGTTCCACACTCTTATCATGGTGTCCTGAACGACATCCTCGGCTTCGGCCCTATCCAGGGTGATTCTGAGAGCCAATCGAAAGAGTTTATCCTTCAACGGCAAAATATCGTTTCGGAAGCTGATTTCTTGCATCTCTATAATAATGACGGGCTAGGATATGAAAAGTTACAGTCGCCCACTACTTTTTTTGAATTATTTTTTATTCTCGTTCCTCCAGAGCCGTTAATCGCTGACGCTAAGGTGATTACCACTTCAGAAACTCCTGCATTTATTGCTTCAAAAGAATTTTCCAACTTAGGAATCATACCTCCTTGAATAACGCCATCGGCTACATATTGTTCAAATTCGGTACGGGTGATTTGAGGAATCACACTGTCGTCATCATTCTCGTCACGCAACACACCTTTCTTCTCGAAACAATACACCAATGTCACATCAAACAGAGCCGACAACGCTTTCGCTGTCTCCCCGGCAATGGTATCTGCATTCGTATTCAACATATTGCCGTGACCGTCGTGCGTCAATGGAGCCATCACGGGAACAACGCCTTTATGTATCAAATCCGACAATAAAGTAGCATCCACCTGTTCCACATCTCCCACAAACCCGTAGTCTACTTCTTTCACCGGACGTTTCACCGAACGGATTACATTCATATCCGCTCCGGTCAATCCGAGTGCATTGACTCCGCGTGCTTGCAGACCTGCCACAATGTTTTTATTCACCAATCCGCCGTACACCATCGTTACGACTTTCAACGTTTCGGCATCGGTAATCCGACGACCATTTACCATTTTGCTTTCAATACCCAGTTGCGCGGCAATCTTTGTTGCCGAACGACCGCCACCATGAACCAACACTTTATGTCCGTCAATAGCGGCAAAGTCATTTAACAACTGACGAAGGGTGGCTTCCTCTTCTACGATTTTGCCACCCACCTTAATTACTGTTAGTTTTTCTCTCATTTCTTGATTTCTAATAAGTTCACCGAATGGAGAATCCGGCTCCGGCACCCTGCCGGTTATTCCAAATAAGTATATCCGTAAAGCCCCGAACGATAGTTGGAAAGGAATTCTTTTCCTTCTTCCAAGGAGATTTTTCCTTCTTTCACTGATTTCGTCACCCAAGTTTCGAGCGTACGTACCAGCTTCTTCGGATTGTACTGCACATAGTCCAACACCTCCGCTACCGTTTCTCCGTCGATAATCTGTTCGATATTATATCCTTTCTCGTTCACCGAAACATGCACGGCGTTCGTATCACCGAACAAATTATGCATATCTCCTAAAATCTCCTGATAAGCACCCACCAGGAATACAGCCACATAATAAGGTTCTGTTTTCTTCAGTGCATGTACAGGCAGATAATGAGCCACGTTACGGGTAGAGATAAAGTTGGCAATTTTGCCGTCCGAATCACAGGTTATATCTTGCAAGGTAGCCGAACGCTCCGGTTTTTCATCCAATCGCTGAATAGGCATGATCGGGAATATCTGGTCAATTGCCCAAGAGTCAGGAAGTGACTGAAACAGCGAGAAGTTACAGAAATATTTATCGGCAAGCAGTTTGGACAATCCACGGAATTCATCGGGTGCATGCTTCAAACCGGCTGCAATCTGATTAATCTCACGTGTAATAGACCAATACAGACGCTCGATTTGTGCACGAGTTTTCAGATCCACGATTCCATGATCTGAACAAGTCCAGCGCTTCCTCCCTGATCTGCTGCGCATCGTGCCATGCTTCCAACATCTTGTTCTGATTCAGCGAATCCCAGATTCCATATAACTCCTGCACCAATTCGTGTGCATCCGGAGCAATTCCTCCTCGTCATCCCATTCGGGTAAAGTAGCGGTTTCAAGAACTTCAAAAATTGAGAACAGAATGGTGTGCCGTCAATGCACGCCCACTTTCCGTTATGATATTCGGGTGCGGGATACCATTCTTATCGCTCACGTCTACCAGCGTAGAGATAGAGTCGTTTACATATTCCTGAATGGAATAGTTTACGCTACCTTCACTATTGGACGAACGGGTTCCGTCATAATCCACTCCTAGTCCACCGCCAATATCAACAAACTCCACATTGAAACCCATTGAATGGAGCTGCACGTAGAATTGTGAAGCCTCACGCAAAGCCGTTTTAATACGACGGATCTTCGTCACCTGACTACCGATATGGAAATGAATCAGCTTCAGACAATCTTTCAAGCCTTTGCTCTCCAGAAAATCGAGCGCTTCGAGAAGTTCACTGGAAGTCAAGCCAAACTTGCTGGCATCTCCTCCCGACTCTTCCCACTTTCCGCTACCGGAAGAAGCGAGTTTGATACGTATACCGATATTAGGCTGCACATTCAGCTGTTTTGCCATTTTTGCTATCAGCTTCAGTTCGTTCATCTTCTCCACAACGAGATAGATACGTTTACCCATCTTTTGAGCAAGCAGAGCCAGTTCAATATAACTTTCGTCTTTATAGCCGTTGCAAACAATCAATGAGTCAGAGTCCGTATTGACCGCAATCACCGCATGGAGTTCCGGTTTAGAGCCGGCTTCCAGTCCGAGATTGAATTTCTTTCCGTGGCTGATAATTTCTTCCACCACAGGGCGCATCTGGTTGACCTTAATCGGATAAATAATAAAGTTCTGGGCTTTATAACCATACTCCTCGGCTGCCTGTTTAAAGCAGGATGACATCTTTTCAATACGGTTGTCCAAAATATCCGGGAAACGCACCAGCATGGGAGATGCCACATCACGCAATTGTAACTCATCGACCAGTTCTTTCAAATCAACGGATACTCCATCTTTACGAGGTGTAACAACGACATGACCTTTGTCATTAATACCAAAGTACGAGGTACCCCAACCTGTGATGTTGTAGAGTTCTTCAGAATCTTCAATACGCCACTTTCTCATTTTCTGTTATTCAGTGTTTTTAGTAAATAATTGGACGGCAAAAATACGGATTAATCTACATGTTGGCAATTAATTGGACATTAATTGTTTCAAACGGTCCATATAACCACTATTTCCGTTGCGGGCATCATAGCGAAGTGCCAGCTCTTCTGCTTGCTGATAGAAATAATTGCGAAGCTCGCTGACCTGATAAATTCCATCCGGACGATAAAGAGGGAATTCCTCCGGCAACGACAAGGAGACTTCCGGACGGGTCTCATACTTCAAGGCCTCTACCATATCGCAAGAGAAGCGATATTTCTTCAACGTATTCGTACGCAAACTCCAACCGATGCACCGCTCGGCATACTCCCAGCCTCTTTCCGGCTTCGTCATTATATTATAAGCAATAAACAATCCCAAGTAAAGCAAAAGATATTCATCCTTTTCTCTTCCCTGCAATGCTTCTTCGGCACGTGCACACATATCAGCGGCAACCTCCGGTTTGCCAGCTTTCTGTGCATAATAAGAAAGCTTCAAGTAAGCCCGCAAATTGGCTTCATAACAGGTGACCTGCTTATTAATCAATGGCTGCGCCCGGCTGTAAGCCTCATCAAACTGCCCTGTTTCCAAATAATAATCCAGCATAAAATTCAGTTCGCAAGCCTCACACGACTGACCGTCTATCTTTTCATTCAGCATCTTGTCAATGTATTCTTTTGCCTTGTCATACTGGCGCATCCAAACACATTCCACAGACCAGCGGTGATAATAACTCCGCAAAGAATATCCATTCCGCAGAATACGGGTTTTATAATCCTCACCGATCGCTTTCACCTGTTCCATCGGAATTTCCGGCAGATCGAACGTACAAGCCCAGATCCATTTATATTTCCACAACAAGTCATCTTCTTTGATTACATCCTTGTGATTCTCGTAATCATCCAGGATTTTAGAGAACACGGTAATCTCTTCCGCATCTGCCGAAAGAAGATTCAGTTCATAGATAAGATCCAGTCTCAACTCCGTAGCCCATTCCACATCTTCGTTCTCATCAGCGATGCGGATAGCTTCTTTCAATAGATTAGCTTTTTCACGGGGATGCAGGCTGTCATTCTGTGTCTGCAACAGCAGTTTTTGTATTTCAAGTGTGTATCTCATACTCTTTTTTTAATTCAGGAAATTTATAAAATCATTCATTTTCGAAGTCATCAGTTCGCTAAGCGAACGGTTGAAAAGCTCCATTTCTTCACTGTTCACCGGATATTTACCTTGTAGAAGCGATTGTACATACAATATATGCACCACATGCTGAAACAATTTATTGTCTCCCTGTATTTGCAATAAAGTCTGCACCATTTCGTTATCCGCATTGAAAGTGAGTGTCGGTGGAATCTGCTTGGCAGTATTCACAGCCCCCAATACAGCCGCCAACGGATTATTAGCACTTTTAGCTACATTCTCCTTTTCCTCCGCCACAAAGATTACCGGAATATCCACCGGAGTAAAATGTTTCAGACGGCAGACACAGCCAAACCGCTTCAACAACTCGTTCGCTTTCATTTCAAAAGCCTGAAACTCTTTATTCGCCTCCACTTCGCCAAACTGTTCCAGCAACCGTGAAGGAGATATTTCATCCAACGTAAGTTCCGGATTCAGACGGACATACTTTTTCAACAAAGTTTCATCAAAGGTGTAAGCAGCATTCACCACCAACCATCCTTGCGCTCCGGCTATACGGCGCACCTGACGGAAATCTTCCAGATTCTTGGTATAGCATATCACATTGCTTGCCGAACGAATACTTCCAAAACCACGCAGCCCCTTATTTGTTTCAAAAGGAAGGTAATCCATAAACAAACGGAGCAGTTCATTATCTTCCGAAGCAATCGCCTTGATATGGAAGTGATGAACATCCAAGATCCGGTTGAACATAGCTCGGTCATTCTGCACCAATCCCCGCAGATAATCCTTGATAGCTATCCCGATCTCTTTCCGTGCATCCTTCAGCTGGTCATTGCTCACCAAAGACTCGCGGGAAGCAGTAGACAGCAATCCGTCCGCATTCACCAGACAACGGATAAAGAAAGCCCACGGCGGCAGCAGATTACAATCGTCCTCACTCAACAGCATACGTTTGAGATATACCTTATGAGAATTGCGTACTGAGAATTGTGTTCGGAAAGGCAAAACATAAAGCACTCCTTCTACCTTACCACTTTCAGTATAAATCCGGAAAGCATCAAGAGCAGACGACTGGAATACTTTTGCCCCATAATCCAGCAACTCCTTACGAGTCGCCTTCGGATCAAGCCATACAGGCGAAGGCGTATTTACCAACTCCTCTTCCCCCTGATAATGCAGATAGATAGGATATGGCAACACTTCCCCATAACTGACTAGTATCTTCTTAAACGTTTCATATTCAAAAAGATGCATCCAGTCTCCTTTCGGATGCAACACCACCTGCGACCCGATAGGCCGTTCTTCGTCCGATAAAGTCAGCTGATACGTCCCATCTACTTTGCCACACCAGCAAACAGGTTGTCCGCCCATTGCCGAACGACTCTCCACGGTGATTTCATTAGTCACCACAAAACAAGATAACAATCCGATACCGAACCTTCCGATAAAATCGTCCGCATCGGGAGTATCCCGTTTTGAACTCTCTCCGATAACCGTCAGAAAACGATAAACTTCCTCTTCTTTCAGTCCGACTCCATTATCCCTGAACACCACCGTTTTGTCTTCATTCAGAAAGACATCGATACGTCCTTTATAATTCTCGTCGATATTGCGTAGTGCCGTGATGGCATCTACGCAATTCTGCAACAGTTCGCGAACAAAAGTATTCGGGTTACTATAAATGTGCTCTGATAACAGGGCAATCATACCTTTAAGATTGACCTGAAACAGATTATTCCCTTCTTTTTCCATGTTCCTCTTTTACTTTCTCCTCCTTCCGGTAATTTTAAGAGCTTTCTCATTGCCATTCTCTGCGGCCTTTTCGAACCATTCCATTGCAATTTCATCGTTTTCTTCCACGCCTTTGCCCGTCAGATAGGCATTTCCAAGTTCAAATTGCGCTTTGTCGCTATTTTTTTCAGCAGCTTTCAGCAGCCATTGCACCGCAGCTTCCGGATCAGGAGTACAACCTTCGCCATACATCATCATCTTACCGAGATAATAAGTCGCAGCAATATTTTCATTCCCTGCCGCATCCGTAAACCAGCGGTAAGCTTCGGCATAGTTCTGTTTCACACCTACTCCGTTGTAATAGCAAAGTCCGGTACGATACATACTCATCGTATTTCCATTATCCGCAGCCAGCGTATAATATTTAAAAGCTTCCGTTTCATTATCTTCCACTCCGATACCCATTTCATAACAGATACCCAATCCTTCGCTATACCACTCGTATTCGGCAGCTTTCTTGAAATAGGCAAAAGCCTTTTCCGATTCGTTCAAACTGTCATAATCATACAGGTAATACTCACCCATACGCAACATTGCCATTGGAATTTCGTTGGCCACAGCCTTCTCATACCATTCCATAGCCTTTTTATTGTCTTCCAGACAGGGACCGCAACCAAAGAAATAATAGTCTCCCATCTTAAACTGAGCATAACCATAGTCCTGTTCAGCAGCTTTCATCATATATTCCACAGCCTTTTGCGGATTTTCTTCCACGCCATTGCCATTTTCATAAGCCAGGCCCAGCTCTGTCAAACAACGGGACTCTTCCTTCTCCGCTCCTTTGCCGAACCATTCGAGTGCCTTATCCCAGTCTTCTGCCGTTCCGATTCCTTCTTTATAGCAGCGTCCCAGAGCAAAGATCGCATCATTATCATCCGCTTCTGCCGCCTTTGTATACCAAGCGAACGCCTCTTCCGGTTTGGCTTCACCAAGAACACCTTTTTCCATATAAAGACCAGAACGGAACATCGCATAAGGATAACCCTGTCCGGCAGCCCTACTAATCAGTTCAAATGCCTTTTCATAGTTCTTCTCCACCCCATCGCCATTCTCATACAAGAACGCCAGTTCTACAAGAGCAAAGCAGGAACCCAGTTCGGCTGCTTTTTCATAACATTCTCTTGACTTATCGGCATCTTTTACACCGCTGTATCCATTAGCCAGGTAAAGCGCCATCCGACAATATCCGTCGGCATTGTTCAGCGAAGCTGCCTTTTCATAATACTCTAACGCCTTCACATAATCCGGTTGTTCAGACAAGAAGCCACGCTCATACATCCAGCCTAGACGATAAGCTGCATTTCCCGAACCCAGCTCAATAGCCTTCTCCAACAATTCTTTCGCACGATTCATGTCCTCTTCCACCAATTCACCGTTGAAATAGATATTAGCCAGTCCTTCTATACCTTGTATATAGTTATCTTCCACGCAACGGTTCAGACACATTAGTCCACGTTCCACGTTCTTATATTCATCATTATACAGGTAGATCAGCGCCAGTTCATACGCACTGTAAGATTCACAATAAAGCATCCCCTTTTCCAGCCATTCAATAGCTTTCGGCATATCCAGCCATTCTTCTTCCTGATAATTATATCCCAGGAAGTTAGCGGCAGACCACACCCCTGCATGCCAGGCTTTTTTCCAAAGTTCAAAGCCCAGTTCTTTCGGTTTATTCAGTTCCGGATAACGGAAATAAAGGGTAGCCAGATTTTTAATACTATAAAGATTGGGAACTATCTCCAGAGACTTTTCGTAGTAAGCAGCTTCCTCTGCCACACTGCCTTCCGCCCTGTCGAGCGCGTCTCCTAGTGCTGCATATACATGAGCACGCAAACGTTCTCCTTCAGGCAGTTCGGCAAGCAGGTCATTCCGTATCTGCAACGCCTTCGCTTTATCTCCTGTAAATTCTTCGACAAAAGCACGATAATGTTTTCCCCATAAAATAGCTTCGGGAGAAGTGAGAGCGGCAAAACGTCGTTCGCCCTCCTCTTTATTTTGTTCACAATAGAATCCCATGTATCGCCAATAGGCAACAGTTGCTTCCGCTTCAGCCCAACCCATATCGGCAGCCTTTTCGTAATACGGAAACAAATAACTCATATCCCGCTTTCCATAACGGGCTTCAGAATATTGCGCACCCTTCTGTGCCCATCCAGCACCGCTAAACACAGCTACACGGTCGCATACCTGCATTACCTTCTCCCACCAGAATTCATATTCTTCTGCGTTGAGATCGACCTCTACGTTACAGTCAAAAGCACTGAATATCAGTTCAAAAAAATCTTCTGTTAATTTCTCGTCTTCTTTTGTGTCCAAAGCATATTCACACACAGCCAATGCTTCCCACCAATTTTCCGCATTTAATAATGAGGCCGGTGTATACTGTGGAAACCATGCCCTTGCAGGCTGTCCGGACGCTTTTATTCTAGCGGATAACTCTCCAAATTTCTCTTTTAAAATTTTCATGATATAGACTTTACCTTAATTTTGTGTTATTAGTCAATAAAAAAAATCTCATAACGAGTGCAAGGTACTAATATTGACTGAATGAACAATAAAGAGTATCAAAAAAATAAAGTCTGATATACAATTTAGGCACAGATTATAATCCAAGAAGTTGTTGCAAACGTTGCACCGATGTTTCAATCTGCCAACGGTCTTCCAATTCGTCTGCATTAAAGATATATTGTGCCTGGTGATAAAAAGGTGCGCGTTTCTCAAGCGCCTGAACGATGAACGCTTTCAGTTCGTCATCCTCTTTCCCCTGAAGAATAGGGCGTTGCTGTTTAGCCACACGCAAGCGTCTGAACAGCACATCCGGATGCACATCGAGAAAAAACCGTCTTTCCGGTCCGGTTCATAAATTCCATATTATCAAAAAAACAAGGCGCTCCACCTCCCGTCGAAATTACCACATTCTCAAACTCGGCTACTTCATGAAGCATATTCCGCTCCAGTTTCCTGAATCCTGTTTCGCCTCGTTCAGTGAATAATTCTCCAACGGTTTTGTGAAAACGCTCTTCGATATACCAGTCCAGATCAACGAACGGTATATCCATCTGCCGGGCAAATGCTTTACCCAGCGTCGTTTTTCCGGCACCCATATAGCCGGTAAGGAAGATACGAACCATAAATGACTAATTTTGCTCACAAAATTAATCATTTAATGAAGAATGAAGAATGAAGAATGAAGAATTTTAGCCATTATGCCATCCAATTCTTCATTATTCATTCTTCATTCCCGATTTATTTAAAGATTCTCACCCGTTCTTCAAGCGGCTGAAATTCTTTTTCACCCGGTTTGCCAATAGGAAGTCCGAACGGCATTTCCGCAATCAGATGCCAATGTTCCGGCAAGTTCCATGCACGGCGCACTTCTTCATCAATCAACGGGTTATAGTGTTGCAGCGATGCTCCGAAACCTACATCCTCAAGCATCACCCAGATAGCCAGCTGGTGCATGGCAGAAGTCTGCAATGACCATCCCGGGAAGTTCTCCTGATAAGACGGGAAAGCTTCCTGAAGTCCTTTCACTACCTTTTGATCCTCAAAGAACAGTACAGTTCCGTAGCCACAGGCAAAGGAATGATCTATCTTCTCTTCTGTCTTTGCAAAAGCTTCAGCCGGTACAATCTTCTTCAATGTATCTTTCACGATCTGCCACAGTTTCTTATGAGATTCTCCCAACAGGAGCACCACACGTGTAGTCTGCGAATTGAATGCTGACGGTACGTGACGCACGGTCATATTAACGATACATTCGATCTCCTGATCGGATATAGGTGACTGATTAGTAATTGAATAGTAAGTCCGACGTTGTTTCAAAGCTTCACTAAAAGATCTTTCCATCATAGTTCCTTTCTTATTTTATATTCTTAAAACTCTCCTTTTTTTATAACAAGTATCCCCCCTAACTTGTTCAGTTATAGAATATATTTGTACCTTCGCACCGTCAATGCTGTTGACATAATCATTCATTATCAGAAAATGGCTAAAGAAAAGTTCTACGTAGTATGGGAAGGAGTGACGCCGGGAGTATATGCTTCCTGGACGGATTGCCAGCTCCAGATCAAGGGGTATGAAGGTGCAAAGTACAAATCGTTCGACACCCGTGAAGAGGCGGAACGTGCACTGGCCTCGTCACCTTACGCCTACATCGGCAAAAATGCGAAGAAAAAAACGGAAGCTGCCCGAACCGGTTCCGATACACTGCCTGCTTCCGTCATTGACAAATAGTCTGGCAGTCGATGCTGCGTGCAGTGGCAATCCCGGCCCGATGGAGTATCGGGGGGTACACGTGGCAAGCCGCCAGGAAATTTTTCATTTCGGCCCGATGAAAGGTACAAACAATATCGGAGAGTTTCTGGCCATCGTGCACGGACTGGCATTGCTGAAACAGAAAGGATTTGATATGCCCATTTATAGCGACAGCGTGAATGCCATCAGCTGGGTGCGACAGAAAAAATGCAAAACCAAACTTCCGCGAAATGAGGAAACTGAAGAACTGTTTAAAGGTAATAGAACGGGCAAGAGAAGTGGCTCAGAGAGAACACTTACACTA
>ENA-OQAB01001062-OQAB01001062.1-human-gut-metagenome-genome-assembly--contig:-NODE-1062-length-13568-cov-11.791905_pt1 | contig 13568 bp, 12 predicted proteins | sample MGYA00242490_ERZ504517 | MGnify/ENA primary metagenome ERZ504517 (study PRJEB26092, sample SAMD00036298) | human gut metagenome | host: Homo sapiens | study: EMG produced TPA metagenomics assembly of...
TTATCATAAATCCATTTCATTCTTGGACAGACAAATTTATATCTTGTTACTCCACTGTGAAGTTTGGAAGTGCCTTCGTACTTCATTTGTAAAGAAGGATCATGGGGACAACACGGAATACCATCTTCATTGATGGAACAATCCAGATTTTCAAGTCCGGATCTTGCATTCAGCGGAATATAAGCTTTCGAGAAATGTTTGTCATTACCAAAAGTGTCACCGGTAAGAAGGCTCTTATAGAGTTGTGCGGTATCGAAAGCAGCATCACCCAGGAAGGTTTTTGGATTAATCAAAGGATGCTTGGAAAAGAAGTCCTTAAGTGTGGGGATTAAAAGCTTTGAATCATGAACACATTTATCTTCGTCAGGGGAATCGGATTTCTTTTCGACAACGATATCAGGATGTGAAGCCATAAAGTTTTTGTTATAAAAAGATATGTGGCGGATGATGCCCAATCCGTTAGTGACAATGCCGAACTTGAAGACATAGCAAAAATGCCCATTGATATAGAGCTGCTTAATCTCAGGATTAGCAGAAGCATGAGAAGGCATGGAATCATAGGCAGCTTTATAAGGATCATAGGATTTATCAAAGCCCTGAGCTTTCGCGTATGCCTTAAGCTGTTTGATGATCCTGTTAGCATACTTGGGATTATTTTCGGTAACAAATGCTTCTATGCCGGAAGAATCAAAGATGGTCATATCCGCTTTTGCAGAGTCAATCGCCTGACAGATAGGCTCGGTAACATCAACAAGGTTATCGAAAACAAGCTGGAGGTCATCTAAAAAATCCTGTTTGAATCGGGTGATTTTGGAAGCGTCTGGGACTTTAGTAAAACCACAGAATTCCCGAAGTGATTTTGAGTAAGCGAGAAAAGTCAGGAGAAGCTGATCCGTAGGGATAGAGAAAATACGTTGAATAATCAAAGCCCACAGAAAAGCTTGCAAAGGGTATTTACGGGTTCTGCCCGTCGATGCATAGAAATGATTTCTAAAAGAAATCGGAATTAACTCATCAATATCGATATGGGTTTCTAATAGAGAAAGAAAAGCAGGTTTGTCATTTTCAAATTTTTCATGGCAATCTGAAAAAATATCTGCCAAAGAAAGCTGTTTATATGGTATCATAAGTATCAGAATAACTCCTTTCTTGGATGTAGGTTTATAGTTTTTAGTCAACTCTATTATACCATATCCGGTGAGGAGTTATTTGTTTATAGGTAACAAAAAATGCCGTATTTATGCGGCTTGTGGCGTTTCGCAAACGCCTACAGGAAATGAAAATAAAGAGGAGGGAACAAATGAAAAAATTCTATTCGTGGTATAAAAAACATATTACCGCAGCAATCTTTACCGGTCTGATCCTTGGTATCATTACCGGACTGTTTCTGGCAAACCGTTTCGAACCGGTACTTGCCATCACAAGCCTTATCGGAAGCATTTACATGAATGCCCTGAACATGATGATCTTTCCACTGGTCTTCTGTTCCATTATCATGGGTATCTCCAGTATCGGAAATGCCCGCACAACCGGCAAGATCACAGCCGGTGCCATGATCTTTTTCCTGTGCACCACAGCCCTTGCCAGCCTGGCAGGACTGATCATCCCGCGGCTGATCCATCTCGGTGAGGGTGTTAAATTCGAGATGGCAACTTCCGACATCCAGGCAACTGAGATGACCAGCATTCTGGACACCATCAAAAACCTGATCCCATCCAACCCGGTTGCAGCTTTCGCAAACGGAAATATGCTTCAGGTACTTGTATTCGCAGTCATCGTAGGCTTCACACTTATCGCCATCGGCGAAAAGGGTACTGCACTTCTGAAAGTCATCGATTCCTGTAACGAAGTCTGTCTGAAAGTCATCAGCACAGTTATGTACTTCACACCTATCGGTGTATTCTGTACTATCGTTCCTGTTGTAGAAGCCAACGGTACAGAAACCATCATTTCACTGGCAACTCAGCTGATCATCCTGTATGTGGCATTCTTCGGATTTGCCCTGGTCATTTACGGCGGCTCCGTGAAATTCATCGGCAAAGAAAGCCCTGTGAAATTCTTCAAAGCAATGCTTCCTGCAGCCCTGAACGCATTCGGAACCTGCTCCAGTTCAGCAACCATTCCCATCAGCAAACAGCGTATGGAAGACGAAATGGGCGTATCCAACAAAATCACAAGTATTGCCATTCCTCTTGGCGCTACTGTAAACATGGATGCCGTATCCATCCTGATGTCATTCATGATCATGTTCTTCGCCAATGCATGCGGAATTAACGTAAGCATTTCCATGATGATCGTAATCCTTCTGGCAAACGTACTCCTGTCAGTAGGAACTCCCGGAATCCCAGGCGGTGCCATCGCATCCTTCGCAGCCCTTGCAACCATGGCAGGTCTGCCAGCAGGAGTTATGGGCGTTTACATCAGTATCAATACACTCTGCGATATGGGTGCAACCTGCGTCAACGTTATCGGAGATATGGCCGGATGTGTGGTTCTGAAAGAGAAAATCAAATTGGAAGATTAAACGCAAAAAAAGCTGTTTTTTCCAATCGACTTAAGGCAAAAAAGTTGCTGTGCATTTCTATAACTGAAACGCACAGCAACTTTTTTATTTACAGCAATCTCTTCGTCACGTTACTCTACACCGAATAACTGCTCCACGGTTTATCGGTTAAATTGCTATCTGGCTCTATTTCTTTAATCCGGTTGTAACCTTGCAGTTAGTTACTTTCAGGCTTCCTTCAGAAACAAAGAGTGACAGACTTTCTCCCGGACGTTTATATGCTCTTGCATTTAATGCAACACCGTCTACATAGATTGTAGCAATTGTATCATCTACGATCATTTTGATATTGTATTTCTTACCAGGTACCAGTTCCAGCGGTCTCTCCAGTCCGATATTCTGGTTTGCAGGCCATGGCCAGTTTGGTTTTTTCTCAAATACATATCTGTCTTCTGTTACATTAAATACGAACTGGTAAGACTCAGCTTTATCCTCATCTTCATAGAATCTCACACCGAAAGTTCTGGTTCCTTCTGTGAATTCCACATCTGCTTCGAATTTGAAGATATCTCCTGTATCTTTTGCAACTACTTTTTCTGTACTCTTAGTTGGAGTATCAATTACAAAATCTTCTGTCTTTTCTTCTTTATCAAATGCATTCCATACAGTTTCCGGAATTCTTACACCAAGGGTTCCATCTTCTCTCTGGTAAACCTCATGTGCCATAAATGTTCCTGCCCAGATGAAGTTATTGTCATCATCATCCTGATCCTTGGTAGCAACCCAGCCAAAGAGGATTCTCTGTCCGTTCAGTTCAAAAGTACGTCCTGCATAATAAGATCTGCCGTCAAATGCATCATCTTTCGGTGCGATCCATGGACCTTCCAGACTCTTGCTCATACGGTATACCATTTTACTTCTGTCACTGTATTCTGTCACAATATGATACCACCAGTCACCAATCTTAAATAAGTCTGGCATCTCATGCATAGTATAGAGATCCGGTGCCCAGAAATCTCCTTCAAACTTCCAGTTTTTCAGGTCTTTAGATGTGAATTTAACAGTTCTTCCTGTCTGTCTTGTCTTTGGTCCCTGTAATCTTGCACCAAGGATCAGCAGATACTGATCATTTTCCTCATCGCGGATCACCCATGGATCTCTCCAGTCATCCGGGTCATAGCCTTCCTGTGGAGTGAAGGTAAGTGCATCCTGAGTTTTGTGCCATGTTACAAGATCATCGCTGTATGCATGCATCAGAACCTGAGATGGTTTTCCAAGTGCCGGATAATCACGGTTATAACCTGTATAGAAAATATGATACTGTCCTTCTGCCTCGAAAACACTTCCTGCAAAGATAAACTGATCCTGCTCTTCATCTGTTCCTCTCGGAATTGCCACACCTTTATCTTCGTAATGTACAAAATCAGAAGTTGTTGCCAGATCCCAGCCAAATGGTTCTCCAAATGGTCCCGGTTTTCTGGTATCTCTCTGATGATATAAATAGAATTTATCTCCATGTCCAAATGGCATACAATCGCCAAACCATGTTCCCGGGAACTGATAGTATAATTTCTGCATAGTCTTAATCTCCTTTTTTATACTTTATTTCACTTTACAGGCCTGCTTGTACTTTTCCGGCAAGCCTGTTATTTACTCATAAATCAAACTACTGTTATCAGGTAATTCTTGCATATTATCAACCTTTTACTGCACCTGCTGTCATACCTGCCAGCATCTTCTTGCTGCTGAAGAAGTAGAAAATAAATACCGGAAGTACTGTTACAGTGATGGCTGCAAATGTACCACCCCAGTCTGTCAGTCCCATGCTTCCTACGAAGTCATTTAAACCAAGTGTAATGGTTTTCATATCTGTAGATCTGGTAAATGTATAAGCATTAATATACTCATTCCAGCAGAATACTGCCTGCATGGTTGCTACTGTGATAATAGAGTTCAGTGACATCGGAACCACCATCTTAAAGAAACATCCTATCGGTGAACATCCATCAATGATCGCTGCTTCCAGCATTTCTTCAGGGAAGAATTTGCTGAATGAATAAAACAGCTGAATGGAATAAGACAGTGAAAAAGCAATCTGTGGCAAAATAATTGCCGGGTATGTATTGATCAGTCCCATCTTATTAAAAATAGTAAACAATGGAATCAGTGCAACCTGCATAGGAAGCATCAATCCAAGAAGGAAATAATTAAGGACAAATTTTCTGCCTTTGAATTTGATTTTGCTTAATGCAAATCCAGCCATCAATGCAAATAAAAGCAGAGGAATCAATACACCGATCAAAACAATGATACTGTTTTTAAAATAAGTCAGCATATGGCTTTTTGTAAAAACATTGATAAAGTTTGTCAGCACCCATTTTGACGGGAGTGCATATGCCGGTAACTGTCTGAAATCATCCAGTGACTTAAAGCTTGAAGTAAATACATAGAAGAAAGGATAAACCTGCATCACAACAAGGATTAATGCGATAACCCATTTAATGATGCTCGGAATGGTTGTTTTTTTCTTTTTCATTCGTCATCCCCTCCTCCTGTAAATTTACGGAATAACATTCCAACTACCATACAGATGATTACGATCATGATCGCTACAGAACTTCCGTAACCATATTTCATACTGCTGAACGCCTGTTTATACATATAAGTTGTCATAAGTTCAGAAGCATTTCCCGGTCCTCCATGTGTTAACAGATAAGAGAACTCGAAAGATCTCAGGGATCCATTCAGTACCAGCAGACAGTTTGCAATGATAACCGGTTTAATATAAGGAATTCTTACATAAAGATATTCCTGCCATGTTGATGCTCCATCGATCAGTGCTGCTTCTCCCAGTTCATCCGGAACACCGATCAGTGCTGCATAAAAGATAACCATATACAGTCCCAGGTATTTATATGCTTCTACAAAAGCTGTTACATACAGTGAAATCTGAGGATTGGAAATCCACTCCATCAGTTTCAGAGATGGATCGATGAATGATAATACCTGATTCACAATACCGGTTGGAGTTACTGATAATAACTTTGTAAAAATCTGGCAAATCGCTACAGAAGAGATAACTACCGGAATATAATACAGAGTCTGTAAAGCAACTCTTCCTTTTTTAATACGACTGAGGAGAATCGCAAATAATAATCCTCCAAATACCTGAATTGCCACATTAATTACAGTATAAACAAGAGTATGCCCTATTGTAGCTCTGAAAACTTCATCCTGCGTAACAAGTTCTATATAGTTTTTTAATCCTACAAATACTTTCTCTCCAACACCACCCCAGTCAAAAAAGCTATAATAACCAGCCCATATGATGGAAACAATTACAAATGCTGTATAAATAAGAAATGCTGGAAAGATGAATAAAAGGATGACTGACTTTTTTCCAAATGCTTTCTGCACAGTTCTTCCTCCTCTCTTTCTCTGAAAGAGACTGACAAGGCAGCTGTCAGTCTCTGTTTATTATTATTGAAAAATCACTTACTTTTTACAAAAGAATCACAGGTTTCGATAAATTCATCCGGAGTGGTAATTCCCTGAGCCAGTTTCTGCTGTTCATCTGCAATTTGGGTCAGATTTTCTGAATCAAGCTTATCATCCCATGAGGTCCATGCTGTTTCAGCATTTTCAAATAACGGCTGAAGATCATAGAAAAGCTGTGGAAGTCCTTCTGGAATATCATCGTTAAACGGTGAGAAAATATTTCCTTTGTTGTAACAAGCCTCTGAATAATGTTCACATGCATAATCAAAGAATTCCTGCATAGTGTCGTCATATGTAGCCTTATTATATCCAATACCAAATCCTGCGTGAATTGGAATATTTGTCTCCATATTATCCATTTCTTCTGTGTCAGGCACAGGGAAAAATCCTATCTGACCTGCATCATACATATCCTCAGCAAGATTGATCTGACCTGAACCACTGTAGAAAATTCCACCAGTGCCACCATAGAATAAGTTTGTGGCTGAAGTGTAATCTACACTTGCAAATCCTGGTTCAAAATATCCTTTTGTTCCAAGATCATAAACCAGATTTACACCATATTTGGCAGCTTCATTTTTGGCAAAAGAGTCTGTTCCAGCCTGATATCCAGTGATAAATTCCGGACCTGTTACTCTCCATGGAGAGAATGAAAGATATCTCATAATCTGCCATACATCTGAACCACCGATAATAACCGGAATTTCTCCTATATCCGCAAGTTTCTGACAGTCTTCTTCAAATTCTTTCCATGTTGTCGGAGTTTCTTTAATACCGGCTTTTTCAAAGAGATCCTTCCTATACATAAAGAATTCACAATATAATCCCTGTGGGAAAAGATACAAATTACCATCATCTGCATCTGTAAGGAAATCTCGTACCGCACCATTCATCTTATCCGCATATCCATTTCGATCTAACTCAGCACCTAAATCCACTAATGCATCAATGTCTTTACATGCTTTAGAAAGTGTTCCATTGGGGCATCCGAAGATATCTGGTAATGTATCACTATTGATATACATCTGTAATTTCGTAAAATAATCTTGTTTATCATTAACCATTTCTATTTCATAGTCAATGCCTTTCTCATCACAGAAATTTTTCAACAAATAGTCATAAACCTGATACTGTTCTGTCGATTCTGTTGAATTTAATAAAGCAGTAATCTTCGTTCTTTTTCCATCGTCCGATTTCTTCGCAGAAGCTGTAACTGCTCCCATGCCTGTCAGAAGACTGGCTGTCATAGCTGCCGTCATGGCAAGTGATAACACTTTTTTCATTTTCCTCATTTACTTGTTTCCTCCTTTTAATTTGTGTTTCCTCGTTCTTGATGATTTTATTTTAGTCTTTTTGCCTTTTATAAACAATTGGAAATAAAAGTAAAAATAGGAGATTTGTGCACAAATTTTATACTGTGCACAAATCTCCTGTTCTATCGTCAGGTAGATAAAATCATCCGCCTCGCTACTTGCCTGATTCGATTAAATGACTTACCTGATACAGTTAACCTCGCTGTTTATATATATTTCCTGAATTCATTGGGTGTAATACCGTAACGCTTTTTGAATACTTTTATGTAATATCCAAAGTCTTTGTATCCTACCATTTCTGCGATTTCATATTGTTTATATTTATTATCTGCAATCAGTTTCTCCACCTGTTGGAACCGGACATCTGTCAGATATTCCAGAAAACTCTTTCCGGCATATTTCTTAAGAAGGCGGCTGATATAGGTTCTGCTTACATGGAATTTCTCAGTCAGATCATCCATAGATAAATCTCCTGAATAATTCTTCTCAATGTAAGAAAGAACACTCTGAACCAGTTTCCGGTTCCGTTCATCAGTTCCTTCTGTATTCTGTTTAATCAGCGTTCCAAACAGATTCAGCAGACAATTCAACACCTCTTCTGTGTTCTCGCACTGACAGATTCTTTTTATTCCATCCTGAAGCACAGAAAGATTCCAGTTTTTATTATGAATTTCACTGTCAACTGCACAGATATATGGAAATTTCATACATCCCAAAAGTAAATCCATTGCTGCAAATTTCACCGGAGATACATCTTCCGGTGCGTTTCGAAACATCTGATGAAGTTCATCCTCCGCTTTCTCAAAACTGTCCTGAAACAAAGTCATCATAAAATGTGTTTTTTCACCGGAAGTAATCACAAAGTCTGTCTGTTTTTCATATTGCAGATCTTCGTATCTGAGTATGATATTCGTACCCAGATAAACACATTGCCTGCATGCTGTCTGTGCCTTACGGTACTGTGCATTTGCCTGATATTCGTCCACTTCTACATCGCTCAATCCAAAATTCATATGTGCTTTCAGATACCGTTCTACTTCTACCTGTATCTTACTGCATGCCTGCAATGCTTTTTCCATACATACTGCGTTTTCTTCTTCCTTTTCAAACAAAAGAATAAAATTATATTCTGCAGTTGCTGTATTATAATCGCTCAAAACATGAATTCCAAAATCATTAAAAATTTCCTCAAAAATATTGATGCATGCAAATTCCTCTATCCATTTATCTCCTGTATGGATTTTATTTTCTCCAACAACTTTTCGCCCTACACACACAATATATTTCTCTATTGTCAGATTCAGAGATTCTGCCTGCTCTTTTACAACTCCTTTTCCCTGGATTCTTCCATACAGAAGATTTCCCGCAAATTTGGATCTCAGCTGCGGAACTGACCTGTTGAAATATTTCTTCAGATCCCGGATTTCCTGCTGTTTTTCCTTCCTTGCATGAATTTCCCCTGCAATCCGGGCAGCCATTGCCTTTAACTCATCATAGTCCACCGGTTTGAGAAGATATTCTTCCACACCAATGCTGATTGCTTTCTGAGCGTAGGCAAAACTGTCATATCCTGTCAGTATCACTATAACCGCATTGGGATAAATCTCATGTGCTTTTTCTGCAAAATCCAGTCCATCCATTCCCGGCATCTTCACATCTGTAAGGATCAGATCCGGTTTCGCCTGCTCCAGTTTCTCCAGCCCTTCCAATCCGTTCCTTGCAGTTGCGGATATACGGTATCCATAATCGCTCCATGGAAACGAACATAAACCATCCAGAATAATATATTCATCATCTAATATCATTACCTGCAATTCCATTATCTCTCGTCTCCCCTTTTTTTGTTATTTTCATTAACAGGTTCATCGTATTTCCTGTAAGTAACTCCGACATTACCGTTCATCGGGATTTCCAGTATTACCTGTGTTCCCTTCCCCGGTTCTGATGTAATGCTCATCCTTGCTTTGTTCTGATATACATAATCCAGTCTCTTTCTCACCGCATATACTCCCAGATGAGTATGTGTCCGCTCTGCTTCATGATCTGGCTCTTCCTCTGTCCCCATCAGTTTCTCCAACTGCTCCTGTGACATTCCAACTCCATCATCCTTTACTGTAAATACTGCCATTCCATCTGTAATTTCTCCTGAAACATAAAGGAAACAGTCCCATGTCGCATTTTCCACACCATGAACTACCGCATTTTCCACCAGTGTCTGAATAGTCATCTTCGGAATCTCTAATTCATTTAATCTCTCATCCACTTCAATATAAGATGTAAATTTATCTCCATATCTGGTTTCCTGTATGTAAAGATAATCCTGTACATATTTTATTTCCTCACGAATATAAACCATACTTCTTTTATTACTGATACTTGCACGCATCAGACTGCTGATAGAAGTAACCATATGACAAATATTATCCTCGCCCTTCTTTCGCGCCATCCAGTTGATCGTATCCAGTACATTATAAAGAAAATGCGGATTGATCTGTGCCTGCAAAGCCTGGAATTCAATATCTTTGTTAACTGTTTCCATCTCCACAACCTGTTTTATCAGCTGCTCTATTTTCTCTATCGTCTGGTTGAAAACAGAATTCATGGTTCCAATCTCATCCCTTCTTCCTTCCGGAAGACGGACAGAAAAGTCACCCTCCGCAAACTGCTGCATTGCTTTACTTGTACGCTTGATCGGACCAGCGATTCCCTTTGCCAGAATATTAGCAAGAAAAATACACAACATCAAACTTGCCAGAATAAGCATGATTGTCGTTTTCTGTAATCCTCTGGCTGTTTTCTGCAAGAAACTCATAGGGATCATTCCTACAACTGTAAGTCCTGTGTCAGAACTTCTCTGATATACACAGTCATAACCCTGTCCATCTGCAGTAAACAGAAATTCTCCTGTGTTGCCTGATATTTTTTCTATCCAGCTTCTGTCACTGATTGTCGCATCATTCTCTGCACTCTCTATCAGAACATTTTTGTCATTGTCCAGAAGAAAAATATGTGCAGCCAAAGAATCTCTGGCTGTGATCGTCATTTTTTTCAGATAGCTCAGCTTAATAGATGCTCTCAATATTCCCACTGGCTTCATAGTCAGAGAATCTTTGATCTGCTTTGCCATATACATCAGGCCTTCCTCAGAAGCATTATAATAAATACAGCGTCCTTTTGCCTGCTCCGCCAGTTCACAGGATATCTGAGCGGTCTTTTCATGAATCTCACGATTATTTGCCAGCAGATGATTTGCTCCGTTATAACCATACAGCTGGATATCCTTCATATAAATACTTGTATATCCCTGCAAAAGCAGCCTTCTGATCTGCCCCGATCTTGAATAATAGGAATACAGCTCTGTGCCATCCGATTTATATGGTTCATCAGACTCCAATTCCTCCTGAACCGTATTGTTATTTGCAATATACTCAAATGAATTCCTCACCATATCAAAATAATGATCCAAATTCACCGACAACTCGTTCACCACTCCCGCAGACTGCTTCCTTGTCTGTTCTGTCACAATTGAAAATGCAGACATATACTGCGAAACACTGGAAGCCAGCAAAACAACCAATGCTACCCCTAATGTACAATACAGAATTTTTCTCTGTATTGACAGATTAATATACCACTTCTTTAAATTTTTCATCTCTCTTTTCCCTTTAATGCCCCTTTATTTTTCCCTTTTTTCACTGCTGCGGTCTATTCCGGACAGCCAAAAAGCCGACACACTGCTTCCAGTCAATGTATCGGCTTTACTGCTTCATTTTATTATACAGATATATTCCGTAACTTTTTCTGTTTTACAGATACTGACTGAATTCCACTTTCTCCTTGTTCGGACCCTCAATGGTAAAAAACTTCACACCATTTTCCCAGAATGGCAGGAAATGAATGGTATCCTGTGTGGAGTTTAAACCAGCTTCATTAATATACTGGAAAATCTCCTCAATGTCTCTCACATCAAGCGCAACATGATCAATCGCCCCATGCTCCACCTTCAGCAATGGCTGTATCTTCAATAATCCTGCCAGCGCTGCGGCAGCAGGCGAAATGCGTCCGCCGGTTTTTTTCAATGCGGTCAGAGTTTTCCGGAATCCAGAATAGCAAACAGCTCACCCTCCTGCTCAATCTTTTCCTTTGCCTGTACACACGTATATCCTTTTTCAAACATATCGCGAGCGGTTAACAGCATATGAACAACCGGATAACACATGAAATCAGAATTCAAAACAAACACGCGATTTTGATACGGTGATTGTTCCGCTATCCCCATCGCAACACGGCAGGTGCCGGATAAAGCCTTTGTCAGCGGTATGTAAAATACTTCATCGTAGCTTTCCAGCAGTTCATCCCACATACGGGTCATCGTACCGATGATCGGCTGTGCCGTTTTAACACTCTTATTCTGACCAAGTGCCTCGATAATATCCTGATCGGAAATTGTTTCTTCCTCGATAAATTCTTTTCCATTTATGGTAATGGGCATCCGTAAAACATGTATCCCAAGCTTTTCAGCCTCTTCTTTGGTAATATCTGCGCTGGAATCACACATCAACGCTATTTTTTTCATGGAATCACTCCTTAAAAGGCATTATAACATTTCTACAAAAAAATTCAATAAAGTATTTACAAAACATAATGAATAGGCTATAATATAACTCGCCTGATAAAACGTCAGGAACGCTATGGCGATTGTGGTGAAGTGGTTAACACAACGGATTGTGGCTCCGTCATTCGTGGGTTCGATTCCCATCAGTCGCCCCCATAGAAAACAATCAGGAAGTCAATTGACTTCTTTTTTTATTTATAGACAGTTGATTACCCCCACGATAATGAAGACACAGGCAGACTTATGTGAAGATAAGTGCCGGATTCGCAAATAGCTGTTAATCCATCCACAAGCGTGTATCGCAGGCAGCACATACGTAGAAATTCTTTTCACAGAAAAGATTCATACTTTTACAGAAAACGTGTTACAATAAATATAAATAAAAGGAGGCATTTTTTATGAATACCATCAGTGAGGATATTAAGAAAATCATGCTGGCAGGCATTGGTGCCGTTGCCACTACAGCAGAAAAATCAAAGGACGTAATTGATGCTCTTGTGAAAAAAGGTGAATTAACAGTTGAACAGGGTAAAATTCTGAACGAGGAGCTGAAGCATGACCTTCGGGAAAAGCTGAGAACTCCGGCTGATACGGAAAGCATCCGCAAGGATTTGGAAAAGGTCAGCAGGGACGACCTTGCAATGCTGAAGGCCCATATTGAAGAACTCGAAAAAGGCATGGAGAATGAGCAATCCGAATGAAGCGAAAACGCTGAGCAGTAAACGCCGGCTTGCTCAGATTCTGGGAATTCTGAAAAAGCATCATATCACAAAGGGAGTTGATCCGGTTAAGTTTCGGGAAATTCTGGAAGATCTGGGTCCTACCTTCGTTAAAATCGGACAGATCATGGCAAGCCGGCAGGATATGTTCAGTGAACGCTATTGCAAGGAGCTTGTCAAGCTGCGGGATAATGTCGCACCTTTGCCCTTTGCAGATGTACAGCGCGTCATAGAGGAAGAATACGGCTGTCCCATGCAGGAGGTATTCTCCAGCTTTGAGCGTATACCGCTGGGTTCCGCTTCCATTGCGCAGGTGCATAAGGCCTCTTTGCTCGATGGAAGAGAAATCGTTGTCAAGGTGCAGCGTCCTTACATCTATGAGATGATGGAACGGGATATTTCCTTGATTCGTAGAGCTGGAAAGCTGCTGCGTCTGAGTGAGGTGCTGGGGAGCGTCATCGATATCAATATCGTGATGGATGAATTCTGGTTTACCGCAAAGCAGGAAATGGATTTTCTGAATGAGGCGCGCTTTGCCATGGAATTTGCCCGGAATCATCAGTCTATCACCTATATCGGTGCGCCGCTGATTGAGCAGGCCTACACGACCAGCCGGGTGCTGGTCATGGAATACATTGACGGCATTGTCATTGACGATCGCAAAACACTGGAGGAAGGCGGCTATGACCTCGGAATTGCCAGCTGCAGAGACTACGATCAAGCAGATCGTGGACGACGGCTTTTTCCACGCTGACCCGCATCCTGGAAAGTCTTCGCATACGGGATGGAAAGATCATCTGGATTGATTTTGGCATGATGGGAACCTTGCAGCGCAGCGACAAGGACCTTATTGAAAAAGGCAGTACAGGCCATTGGAAAGCAATGATACCGATGCATGATGGTCGATGTCATCCTGACGC
>ENA-OQAB01001065-OQAB01001065.1-human-gut-metagenome-genome-assembly--contig:-NODE-1065-length-13527-cov-5.053806_pt1 | contig 13527 bp, 9 predicted proteins | sample MGYA00242490_ERZ504517 | MGnify/ENA primary metagenome ERZ504517 (study PRJEB26092, sample SAMD00036298) | human gut metagenome | host: Homo sapiens | study: EMG produced TPA metagenomics assembly of...
GCAAGGACGTAACAAAAGAGGGAATCAACGCAGCTATGAAGGCAGCAGCTACAGAGTCCTTCGGCTACAACGAGGAGGAGATCGTATCTTCCGATATCGTTGGTATCCGCTTCGGTTTCTTATTCGACGCTACACAGACCATGGTTTCCAAGGTGGACGAGGATACTTACCAGGTACAGGTAGTTTCCTGGTACGACAACGAGAACTCCTACACAAGCCAGATGGTTCGTACAATTAAGTACTTCGCTGAGTTAAACTAATTGCGGATTTCCAGTTCGTTTGACGAAGAGAGAATAGGATTCACGTAAAAAGGTGGTCCGGTCCGTCCTGGACCGGGCTGCCTTTTTTTGGTAAAAAAATGAGAAAGGAGCATGTTCATGCTTAATAAAAAATCTGTTGACGATATTCAGGTAAAGGGAAAAAGAGTGTTAGTGCGCTGCGATTTTAACGTACCGTTAAAGGACGGAAAAATTACAGATGAGAACCGTCTGGTAGCAGCCCTTCCTACTATTAAGAAGTTAATTGCTGACGGCGGAAAAGTAATTCTCTGCTCCCATTTAGGAAAGCCGAAGGGAGAGCCGAAGCCGGAGCTTTCCTTAGCGCCGGTTGCAGTCCGCCTTTCTGAGCTGTTAGGCCAGGAGGTAAAGTTTGCCGCTGATCCAGAGGTTGTAGGACCAAACGCAAAGGCAGCTGCAGAGGCTATGAAGGACGGCGAGGTTATTCTTCTGGAGAATACACGCTACAGAGCAGAGGAGACCAAGAACGGAGAAGCATTCAGCAAGGAACTGGCTTCCCTTTGCGATGTATATGTAAACGACGCGTTCGGAACAGCTCACAGAGCACACTGCTCCAACGTAGGCGTGACACAGTACGTAGACACAGCAGCCGTAGGCTACTTAATGCAGAAGGAGATCGATTTCCTGGGCAATGCAGTCAACAACCCGGTGCGCCCGTTCGTAGCTATCCTGGGCGGAGCTAAGGTAGCTGATAAGTTAAACGTAATCTCCAACCTGCTTGAGAAGTGCGATACCCTGATCATCGGAGGCGGTATGGCGTTCACCTTCTTAAAGGCAGAGGGCAAGGAAATCGGAAGCTCCTTAGTGGACGACACCAAGTTAGATTACTGCCGCGAGATGCTCGCAAAGGCTGAGAAGCTGGGTAAGAAGATCCTCCTTCCTGTAGACGCGGCTGTGGCAGCAGCATTCCCAAGCCCAATCGACGCTGAGATCGAGGTGAAGAACGTATCTGCAGACGCTATCCCGGCAGATATGATGGGTCTGGATATTGGAACAGAGTCTGCCAAGATGTTTGCAGAGGCAGTAAAATCCGCTAAGACAGTGGTATGGAACGGACCGATGGGCGTATTCGAGAATCCGGTTCTGGCTAAGGGAACTATCGAGGTGGCCAAGGCTCTGGCAGAGACAGACGCTACTACTATCATCGGAGGCGGCGATTCTGCAGCAGCAGTAAACCAGTTAGGCTTCGGCGATAAAATGACTCACATCTCCACAGGAGGCGGCGCATCCTTAGAGTTCCTGGAGGGCAAAGAGCTTCCAGGCGTAGCAGCCGCAAATGACCGATAGCACTTAGCGAGGTGTTTTCGAGCTTAGTGCGAAGGTCGTTCCCGAATCTAGACGAGGTTCTTTCGAGGCGTAGCTGAGGGAACATACCCGATAGCACTTAGCGAGGTGTTTTCGAGCTTAGTGCGAAGGTCGTTCCCGAATCTAGACGAGGTTCTTTCGAGGCGTAGCTGAGGGAACATACCCGTATAGCACTTAGCGAGGTGTTTTCGACTGAAATAAATATAAGAATAAAAGAGGAGGAATTCTGACATGGCAAGAAAGAAAATTATTGCAGGAAACTGGAAGATGAACATGACGCCTTCCGAGGCAGTAGAGCTTGTAAATACATTAAAGCCATTAGTGGCAAACGACGAGGTTGACGTAGTATTCTGCGTTCCGGCTATTGACATTATCCCAGCGATGGAGGCTGCCAAGGGAACTAACATCCAGATCGGCGCTGAGAACATGTACTTTGAGGAGAAGGGAGCTTTCACAGGAGAGATTTCCCCGAATATGCTGGTTGACGCAGGCGTAAAGTATGTGATCATCGGACATTCTGAGAGAAGAGAGTACTTTGCAGAGACAGACGAGACTGTAAATAAGAAGGTATTAAAGGCCTTCGAGCACGGCCTCACACCAATCATCTGCTGCGGAGAGTCCTTAACACAAAGAGAGCAGGGAATCACCATCGACTGGATCCGCCAGCAGATTAAGATTGCCTTCTTAAACGTAACTGCAGAGCAGGCTAAGACAGCAGTGATCGCTTACGAGCCGATCTGGGCTATCGGAACAGGAAAGGTAGCTACCACAGAGCAGGCTGAGGAGGTATGCGCAGCGATCCGTCAGTGCATCGGCGAGATTTATGACGAGGCTGCAGCAGAAGCTATCCGCATCCAGTACGGCGGTTCCGTATCTGCCGCTTCCGCTCCGGAGCTGTTTGCACAGGCAGACATTGACGGCGGACTGGTAGGAGGAGCTTCCTTAAAGCCAGATTTTGGCGAGATTGTAAATTACAATAAATAAGAGACAGTGAGAAGAGAGGCACGGCGTTCCGGGAACGATCCTGTGCCTCTTTCTTCTATTCTGCCATAAACGCGGGAAGATTTTTGTCCGGGATTTTCCAGAAAAAAGACAGAAATAATTAAGAGGTTTTTCATTGATACAAAAAGGCTGGTGTGATATACTGTTCTCTAATTTTAACAAATATAGATGAAAAGGATTTCAGGAGGAAATAGAATGGAGAATAGCAATATGAAAAAACTGCTGATTGTGGTAGATATGCAGAATGATTTTATCGACGGCTCTCTGGGGACAGAGGAGGCAAAACAGATTGTTCCGGCAGTGGTAAAAAAGATTGAGGAATATCAGGGAGAGGACTGCGAGGTTCTGTTTACTATGGATACTCACTACGAGAATTATCTGGAGACGCTGGAAGGCAAGAAGCTTCCGGTGGTACACTGCCAGAAGGGGACACAAGGCTGGGAGCTCTGCCCGGAAATAGCTGCTTTTGAGGGAACGCGTTTTGAGAAGCCGTCCTTTGCAAGCCTGGATCTGGGAAGATATGTAGGAGGAAGAGAGTACGAATCTGTGGAGCTGGCAGGACTCTGCACAGACATCTGCGTCATTTCAAACGCCATGCTGGTAAAGGCAGTCCTGCCTGGAACTCCTGTAAAGGTAGATTCTTCCTGCTGTGCAGGAGTGACCCCGGAGAGCCATAAAAATGCTCTCGAGGCCATGAAAATGTGTCAGATTGACGTGATTTAAAGATTACACTGTCCTTCCTTCCAGGGAGGCGTAAGGTCTGAGGCGGTTCATCAGACTGTCAAATTCCTGGAAGGTGAGGGACTGGGGGCCGTCTGAAAGGGCCTTTTCCGGGCATGGATGAACCTCAATCATCAGTCCGTCGGCGCCTGCTGACACAGCGGCTTTGGCCATGGGCTCTACATAGGCCCGCACACCGGTAGCATGGCTGGGATCCACGATAATAGGAAGATGAGTCTTCAGGCGCAGAACCGGCACAGCAGACAGATCCAGCGTATTTCTGGTGGCAGTCTCAAAGGTACGGATACCTCTCTCGCAGAGGATCACATTTGGATTTCCCTCTGCCATAATGTATTCAGAGGCATTGAGCCATTCGTCAATGGTAGCGGAAAGACCCCTCTTTAAAAGAATGGGAAGACCAGTCTTTCCAGCCTCTTTTAAAAGCTCGAAATTCTGCATGTTGCGGGCTCCAATCTGAAGCAGATCCACATATTTTACAGCGTCTTCAATGGCGCGGGCACTGGTGACCTCACAGATGACGGAAAGTCCGGTGGCTTCCCTGGCTTCTTTCATATATTTTAATCCCTCTGTCTCCAGGCCCTGGAAAGAGTAGGGGGAGGTGCGGGGCTTGAAGGCGCCGCCGCGCAGCACAGTGGCTCCAGCCTTCTTTACGGCAAATGCCGTCTCCATCAGCTGGGTGGAACTTTCGATGGCGCAGGGACCGGCCATGACAGTCAGATTCTCCGGCCCCACAGAGGTGTTGGACAGGGATACGGAGGACGGCTCCGGATGAAATTTTTTGTTGGCCAAGCTTGTAGGACTCTGTTACAGCCACAACTTTATCAACGCCTGCGGCAATTTCCAGATTGGAACCCTGAAGCTTTGATTTGTCTCCTACTACACCGATAATCGTCACCTCAGTTCCATGGGACAGATGGACAGTCAGTCCTTTTCTTCGATTTGTCCAGCTACGTTTCTGATATTTTCCTCGGAAGCGCCGGGTTTCATAATAATAATCATATCTGATTTCCTTTCTTCACCAGAATTCAGGTGAATGCAACGAATGAGTTTGGCTTGGGTTTCACTGCTAATTGAACAGAGTGTTTTGTCAGCGTGCAGCTATGTGGCTTATTGTAGAGCAGAAAATTGCTTCTGTCAATAATTTATTGCGTTAAACTTTTGAAATTTAACGTGAAATATGGAAAAATGAGAAAAGTGAGGAGATGTATTGAACGGATATCTTATTTTAATCGGGACTGTGATTGCAATCTGCGTTCTGCTGAACCGGTTTGCCCAGAGGCTTCCTATCCCGTCCCTTTTAATTTTCATTGCTCTGGGAATGTGTTTCGGAGTAAATGGAATTGTGGGAATTCCCTTTGACGATTATCAGATATCAGAACAGATCTGTTCCGTGTGCCTGCTCTTTGTCATGTTTTATGGAGGGTTCGGCACGAATTTAAAAGCTGCCAGGCCGGCTGCCGCTAAAGCGGTCGTTCTGTCGACTGTTGGTGTGGTGGCGACTGCCGGACTGGTGGGAGTTTTTGTCCATTTTGCTTTAAAGCTTGAGTGGCTGGAGAGCTTTTTGATCGGCTCTGTCATCGCCTCCACAGACGCGGCCTCTGTGTTCAGTGTGTTAAAGACCCAGAAGCTGGATTTAAAGGATCACACGGCTTCCCTGCTGGAGATAGAATCTGGTTCCAACGATCCCTTTTCCTATATGCTGACTGTGCTTTTTGTATCGCTCCTTCAGGGAGAAAGCATATCGGTTCCCGCGCTTTTGGCAAACCAGATCCTGGTGGGAGCCGCAGCGGGTCTCCTGATTGGGTATGCAGCAGTCTTTTTCCTGAAAAAATGTGATTTTTATATGGAACAGGGGAAAACCATTTTTGTCTTTGCGGCTGCAGTACTGGCCTATGCGCTGCCGTCTGTGTTTGGCGGAAACGGATATCTCAGCGTGTATCTCTGCGGTATCTATATGGGAAATGCTTCCCTTTCGGATAAACGTGATCTGGTACATTTTTTTGATGCAGTAACAGGAATTGCCCAGATGATGATTTTCTTTTTGCTGGGCCTGTTAGTGACGCCGTCAGAGCTTCCGGAAACCTTTCTGCCAGCTCTGCTTATTATGCTGTTTTTGACGTTCATTGCCCGGCCTCTGGCGGCAGGCATTCTGCTGGCTCCGATGGGATCAGGGCTGCGCCAGATAGGCGTTGTGTCCTGGGCGGGACTTCGCGGCGTGGCGTCGATTGTGTTCGCCATCTATGCAGTCCTTGGGGAGATAGAGCTGCATTACAATCTGTTTAATCTGGTATTCTGCATTGTTATTTTATCTCTCGGCATTCAGGGAACGCTGCTCCCCAGGGTTTCGTCTGTTCTTGATATGATTGACAGGAATCAGGATGTGCGAAGGACGTTTAATGACTATCAGGAGGATAATGACGTAAGCTTTGTCAAGCTCCACGTGTCAGCCGGACATAGAATGGCGGGAAAAGCCCTGAAGGAGCTTCCTCTGGCGCCGGATTTTCTGGCTGCTCTGCTCCTGCGGGGAAAGGAAACTCTGGTTCCCAACGGAGAGACAGTAGTGGAAGAAGGGGATCTGCTGATTCTGGCAGCAGAACAGTTTGAGGACAGGGAGAATCTTTCCATGTCTGAGATCTGTTTGGATAAAAACAGCAAGTGGGCTGGAAAATCCCTGAGTGAGATCAGGCTTCCCAAGGGAAGTTTGATTGTTTTGATTGTTCTGATACAGCGGGAGGGAAAAACACTGATTCCAGGCGGCTCTACTGTGCTGCAGGCGGGAGACTGCCTGGCGGTGGCCAGACTGGGAGCAGAAACTGGAGAGCTTCATTTTGACAAAAATTTGACACTATCCCATTGAAACTTAAATAGAAATCATGTAGAATAGAAGACTGAGAGATTTTATAAATTTGATGATAAATAACAGTGCTTTCAGAGCCATTATGACAGCTCTGGACAGGCAGAGACAGTGAAGGAGAATAGTATGAGCAAAAAACCAACGGTACTGATGATTCTCGATGGATATGGATTAAATGACAGCTGCGATCACAATGCAGTCTGTGAGGCAAAGACACCGGTGATGGATCAGTTAAAGAGCCAGTGCCCGTTTGTAAAGGGCTATGCCAGCGGAATGGCAGTGGGACTTCCTGATGGCCAGATGGGCAACTCCGAGGTGGGACATCTGAATATGGGAGCCGGCCGCATTGTATACCAGGAGCTTACAAGAATCACCAAGTCGATTCAGGACGGGGACTTTTTTGAAATTCCAGAATTTTTACAGGCAGTGGAGAACTGTAAGAAGAATGGCTCTGCGCTTCACCTGTTCGGTCTTGTTTCCGACGGAGGCGTACACAGCCATAACACCCATATCTACGGCCTTCTGGAGCTGGCTAAGAGAAGCGGCCTTGAGAAGGTATTTGTACACTGCTTCTTAGACGGCCGCGACACACCTCCGGCATCCGGAAAGAGTTTCGTAGCAGAGCTTGAGGAGAAGATGCAGGAGATTGGAGTCGGAAAGGTAGCTTCTGTCATGGGCCGCTACTACGCAATGGACCGTGATCAGAACTGGGACAGAAACAAGCTGGCTTATGACGTGATGACAAAGGGAGAAGGAAACCGCGCGGACAGCGCCCAGGCGGCTATTCAGGCCTCCTACGACGCGGAGAAGTTCGACGAGTTCGTGATTCCGACTGCGGTTGAGGAGAACGGCGCTCCTGTGGGCCTGATCAAGGACAATGATTCTGTGATTTTCTACAACTTCCGTCCAGACCGCGCAAGACAGATCACCAGAGCCTTCTGTGACGACGAGTTTGCAGGATTTGAGAGAGGAAAACGTCTGAACCTGACGTTCGTATGCTTTACTGATTACGACGAGACTATCGGCAATAAGCTGGTAGCCTTTAAGAAAGAGAGTATTACAAATACGTTTGGACAGTTCCTGGCAGCCAACAAAAAGACGCAGGCCAGAATCGCAGAGACAGAAAAGTACGCCCACGTGACCTTCTTCTTCAACGGCGGCGTGGAGGAGCCTAACGAGGGCGAGGACCGCATTCTCGTTCCGTCTCCCAAGGAGGTTCCGACTTACGACTTAAAGCCGGAGATGAGCGCACCTGCTGTCTGCGGAAAGCTGGTGGACGCTATTAAATCAGGGGACTACGACGTAGTGATTGTGAACTTTGCCAACCCTGACATGGTAGGCCACACGGGAGTAGAAGCTGCTGCCATCAAGGCGATTGAGGCAGTAGACGAATGCATTGGAAAGGCAGTGGACGCAGTAAAGGAGATGGGCGGCGTTATGTTCATCTGTGCGGATCATGGAAATGCCGAGGTCATGGTAGATCCGGAAACAGGAAAGCCCTGGACAGCCCATACCACCAATCCGGTGCCGTTTATTCTCGTAGGCGCAGACGCTTCCGTAGGACTGAGAGAGGGCGGATGCCTGGCAGATATCGCTCCTACTTTAATTGAACTGATGGGAATGGAGCAGCCGAAGGAGATGACAGGAAAATCTCTTCTGATTAGAAAATAGGAAAACAGGGATACTGTGGGAGGAGAAGGAATGAAAACAGCGATTGTCACGGACAGCAACAGCGGAATTACCCAGAAGCAGGGAGAAGAGCTGGGAATCTATGTGCTGCCGATGCCGTTTATGGTGGACGGCAGAACGTATCTGGAGGGAGTGGACCTGACTCATCAGGAATTTTATGAGAAGATGAACGGAGGCGCTGATATCAGCACCTCCCAGCCTTCTCCTGATTCGGTGATGAAGCTGTGGGACGGACTTCTCACAACATACGACGAGATTGTCCACATTCCCATGTCCAGCGGCCTTTCCAGCGCCTGCCAGACGGCCATGGTTTTGGCTCAGGACTATGAGGGAAAGGTTCATGTAGTGGATAACCACCGTGTTTCTGTTACGCAGAGACAGTCGGCTCTGGACGCCCTGGAACTGGCGAAGGCAGGGGTAAGCGGCGCTGATATTAAGCGGAAGCTGGAGGAGACGCAGGGAGACTCTGTGATTTATATTACAGTGGATACGCTCAAGTACCTGAAAAAGGGAGGGCGTATCACAGCTGCCGCCGCGGCTCTCGGAACGCTTTTAAAGATTAAGCCGGTGCTGATTATTCTGGGGAAAAAGCTGGACGCCTTTTCCAAGGCCAGAACGACGAAGCAGGCGAAAAATATTATGATCTCGGCGATCCAGAAGGACTTAAAGGAGCGTCTGGGAGATGAAACCTGTACGAAAACGCATATTGAAATCGCCCACACGCAGAATGACGAGGCGGCCCAGGCTTTCAGCGAGGAGCTGAGAGAGCTGTTTCCGGAGGCAGACATTTACGTGGATCCGCTTCCTCTCAGCATTGCCTGTCACATCGGCCCGGGATCTTTAGCCCTGGCGGCTACCAGGAGGATGGAAGCATAGATGTGGAGCGGTGTTTTTAAGAAAAAGACCAGGAGGGAGGCCCGCCATGCAGTCAGCATGCGGCTCCCTCTGCTTTTCTGTATTCTGGTATTTACAATTGTTCCCCTTCTCGCTCAGTCAGCCATGCTGACCTCCACGCTGCGGCAGAGCCAGGTGGAGGACACCATGATCCATGCTCAGAATAAATGCCTGATCCTGGTCAACAAGATGCTCAGCTCCGACTATGCAAACAGCGGGGCGAAAAATCCGATTATGGATACAGAGCTGGCAGTGACGGCAGAGCTGTTTAACGGCCGGATTCTTGTGGCAGACCGGAATTTTAAGATTGTGAAGGATACCTACGGGCTGGCAGAGGGGAAATTCAATATCACAGAGGAAGTGCTGAAGGCCTATTCTGGAGAGACCCAGAGCAGCTACAACAAAAAAAAGGACTATTTTTCCCTGGCGTTTCCTATCCAGGAGAAGGAGAAAAACGGGACGGCAGACGGAGTTCTGCTGTTTACTGCGTCCACAGAGGGGATCGAGCTTCTGGACAGCCAGATTTCTGAGAAAATGTTCTTTTTTCAGATTGTGATTCTCTGGCTGGCCGCCGGTCTGGCATTTTTAGCTGCCGGCGTGCTGATCCGGCCGTTTACAAGGCTTCGGAAGGTTCTGGGAATTGTGGCGGACGGAGATCTGGAACAGGATATCATGGTCGGTGACTATAAGGAAACCAGGGAAATTTCCGATGCGGTGAGCCGCACGCTGGGGAAACTGAAAGCGGTAGACCAGTCCAGGCAGGAGTTCGTCTCTAACGTATCCCACGAGCTGAAAACCCCTATCACTTCTATCCGGGTTCTGGCGGACTCTCTGATGGGAATGGAGGATGCCCCGGCAGAGCTTTACCGGGAATTTTTATCCGATATTTCCGATGAGATTGACCGGGAAAGCAAGATTATCGACGATCTCCTGACGCTGGTGCGGGCAGATAAATCCAATGCGGAGCTGAATGTGGCCACAGCCAATTTAAACGGCCTTCTGGAGCAGATTTTAAAGCGGCTTCGGCCCATTGCCAAGAAGAGAAATATCGAGCTGGTATTTGAAAGCATCCGCCAGGTGTCTGCAGATGTGGACGAGGTAAAGCTTTCCCTGGCCCTCACTAATTTAGTGGAAAACGCCATTAAGTATAATCATGAGGACGGCTGGGTTCATGTGACTCTGGACGCAGATCACAAGTTTTTCTATGTAAAAATTTCAGACAATGGAATTGGCATATCCCAGGAGGCGCAGGAGCACGTGTTCGAGCGTTTTTACCGGGTAGACAAGGCCCGGTCAAGGGAGACAGGAGGCACTGGCCTGGGACTTGCCATTACAAAGAGCATTGTGCTGATGCACCAGGGAGCGATCAAGCTGCAGAGCAGGGAGGGGGAGGGAACCACCTTCACCGTCCGGATTCCTCTGAATTATATTCCGTAGAGGCGGCCTGAAATGAGAAAATTCAAAGAGCTTTTTTACAGACAGAAGTTCGGAAAGAACAGGAGGGCAGAAATGGAAACAGCGGAAAAAAGAACCGGGAGAGGAAAGAAGGCGGCGTTTCTTCTGGCGGCAGCACTGCTTTTAGCAGTGTTCTGCACAGGCTGCAAGGGAAAGCAGAAGGAGGAAAACGAGGCGTCCGGATCGGGAGAGTACCAGATTTATTACCTGGACGCTTCCGGCCTGAAGCTCAGCCCCTGCAGCTATGAGACAGAGACAGAGGACACGGAACAGCTTCTCGGAGAACTGGCCGGCCAGCTTCTGACTCCTCCGGCAGATACGGAGTACCAGCCGGCGTTGACGGATAAGACAAAGCTTCTGGGAATGAAAAAGAACGACAACGTACTCTATCTGGATTTCAGCAAGGAGTACAACTCCATGGAGCCGATCCGGGAAATCCTGTGCCGGGCGGCGTTTGTCAAGACGCTGACTCAGGCGGAGGGAGTGGAGTTCGTGGCGATCAGCTGCGAAGGGCAGCCAAAGCTGGACAGCGCCGGAAATCCGGTGGGAGCTTTGGGAAAGAGCGATTTTGTGGAGGGAGTCACGGATATTAATTCCTATGAACAGGCAGAGCTGACCCTTTATTTTTCTAACGAGGAGGGAACGGCCTTGATTCCGGAAACCAGAACTGTGGTGCATAGCGCCAACACCTCTCTGGAACGTCTGGTGGTGGAACAGCTGGTAGCGGGTCCTATGGACGACGCGGTAAATCCCGTTCTTCCCAAGGAGACCAAGATTTTAAACGTATCTGTGGCGGAGAATATCTGCTACGTAAACTTTGACAGCAGCTTTCTGGCAGGAGTGCCGAACACCTCGGAAAAGCTGACAGTCTACGCAATCGTGGATTCTCTGACAGAGCTTCAGACAGTAAATAAAGTGCAGATTACAGTAAACGGATCCCAGGATATTATGTACCGGGATGCAATCCCCCTGAATCAGCCCTTTGGCCGGGACGAGCAGTATATTTTGAATCAGGAGGGGTAAGACAAGGAGGAAACAATCATAAAACGACCGCTACTTTGGACAACAGCAGCCATTGTACTTGGAGAGGCAGGGGCGTATCTGGCCTGGAGAAATGCGGCGGATGAAATCATCGTAAAAGGCGGCGCGGCAGCATTTGCGGCGGCGCTGGTATTCTGTGCCCTTTTTGCGGATACCGGCAGAACAGCCGGATCTGTAAGAGGGCTTTTTTCAATGGAAACAGGCTTTTTCAGCAGGAGAAGGCCTGAAAAGGCGCGTCTGGCTCCGATTTTCGCGCTGGCGGCGTTCGCTTTCCTTGGCGCAGCCAGGATGGAAGCCGGACTTCAGGAGGAGGCAATTGTAAGGGAAGAGGGAACATTCGGCTTTTCCGAACTGGCAGCCAGGGCGGAGGGAACGGCAGAGACCATTCAGGAGAAGGATGGAAGGGTGTCTGTCCAGCTGAAGGATGTAAAAGCAGCAGTGAGAAAAACAGATGAGGCGGGGCAGCAGGGGAAAAGGGAGTACGCTCTGGAACGTCTCCTGGTCTACCTTCCGCCGGAGGACATGGAAATCGGGGAGATCCTGCCGGGAATGAAGATTCTTTGCACAGGGGAATTAGAAAGATTTGAACCGGCCAGAAATGAGGGAGAGTTTGATTACCGCCTTTACTACCGTTCCAGGGATATCTGCTGCAGGATGAGCGCAAAGAAGGCAGAAATAACAGAACATTCCGTCTGGCTTCTGCAGGCTGTGACATACAGGATTCGTGAACAGGCGAAGAAGCTTTTAGAACAATACTGCACAGAGACGGACGCAGGGCTTCTGGCGGCAGTCCTCCTGGGAGACAAAACCAGGATGAATGAGGAAATCAATGAGTTGTATCAGAAAAACGGCATTGCCCACCTTCTGGCAGTCAGTGGGCTCCACATTTCTTTAATAGGAATGGGGGTATATCGTCTGCTCAGGCGGCTGGGACTGGGGTTTGGAGCGGCCGGCTTCTGGGCAGGCGGGCTGCTTTTTGTCTATGGAACCATGACTGGCTTCGGACCGTCAGTTTTTCGGGCCTGTCTGATGCTTGCCTGTTCCTTTTGGGCCGCTTATCTGGGCAGAACTTATGATCTTCTGTCTGCCATGGCCCTGGCAGCAGTCTGTCTGTCCCTTGAAAACCCATTTGTCATCTTTACAGGGGCATTTCAGCTGTCCTTTGGAGCTGTGTTTGCCATTGGCTGGGCCGGAACAGAGCTGGCCGACAGGCTGAGATGCCAAAAATCCTGGGAGAAGGCCCTGGCGGTAAGCCTGGCGATTCAGCTAGTCACTGGCCCCATTGTACTGTATCATTTCTTTGAATATCCTCTATACGGGATTTTTTTAAATTTTCTTGTGATTCCCCTTATGACTTATGTGGCAGGAGCAGGAATGGCAGGTCTTCTCATGGGTATGGCAGGCGTTTTTGCCGTCTCTTTTATTCCAGGACCGACGGCGTTTTTTTTGAAAAAGATGCTGGACATTGGAGCTGTGGGAAGCATGGGAACATGCCACTACATTTTCATGGTATATGAGATGCTCTGCCGGGCTGCAGAGAGACTGCCGGGAAGCTCTCTGATCCTGGGGCGGCCAGAGCTTTGGAAGCTGGCGGCCTATTATATTGTGCTGGCCGCGTTTCTTGCCTGTTCAGGGAAAAGGGAAAGAGACAGGGTGAAAGAAAACATAAAAATCTGGGGATTCCTGATTTCACTTCTCTCCTTTCTCCTGCACCGCCCAGTCTCCGGGCTGAGAGTTGATTTTATCGACGTAGGGCAGGGGGACGGTATTTTGCTGGAGACAAGAGAGCAGGTGATTTTAGTGGACGGAGGCAGCACCCAGATCAAAAAGCTGGGGGAACAGCGGCTGGAACCACTGCTAAAGAGCCGAGGAATCAGAAACATCGATATGGTATTTGTCAGCCATGGAGATCAGGATCACATCAGCGGCATTACATGGCTTCTGGAGGAGGACACAGGAATTGAAATCGGCCGCCTGTTTCTTCCTTTTCCGGGAAAGGGGGAGGAGGTCTATGAAAAGCTGGAGTCTGCGGCAGAGAAAAGAGGAGTAAAAACAGACTATATCTGCGCCGGGGACTTTGTCCAGTCAGGGAAACTTTCCCTGTCCTGCCTGTACCCTTACAGAGACACCTTAAGCAGCGACAGAAATGATCATTCAGAGGTGCTTCTGGCAGAATACGGCGATTTTTCCATGCTTCTCATGGGGGATCTGGGAGCAGAAGGGGGAGGCAGAGATTTGCGAGCAGTGGAA
>ENA-OQAB01001067-OQAB01001067.1-human-gut-metagenome-genome-assembly--contig:-NODE-1067-length-13501-cov-2.463287_pt1 | contig 13501 bp, 20 predicted proteins | sample MGYA00242490_ERZ504517 | MGnify/ENA primary metagenome ERZ504517 (study PRJEB26092, sample SAMD00036298) | human gut metagenome | host: Homo sapiens | study: EMG produced TPA metagenomics assembly of...
TGCTTTAAATTCATTGTCATAAGATTTTTGATTCTGTGCCATAGGTTTTTCTCCTGTTCTCGTATTGATTATGATTATATATCAAAATCCTTGAGAATAGGGTGTCAACTTTTATGATACAACACCATATGTTTATGCACAAGACCTTGTAACGCTTCGGGAAAAAGAAGCACAACTCATGAAAGATCAGATGGACGGTCTGGATATCTATGTTGCCGGAAAGGCTACTGTAAATTTTGTATTTGACCGTTACATGAGTCTCAAAAACAATCTGAAACCGACGACCAAGAGCAATTATCTATATATGTATGACCGCTTTGTGCGAGATACATTTGGAAAGCGGAATATAGCAGAAATCAAGTATTCAGATGTAGTGCAATTCTATAATTATCTGGTTGAGAAACAAGAATTGCAGATCAATACATTGGAAACAGTTCATACGTTACTGCATCCGACTTTTCAACTGGCAGTGAGGGATGACATTATCAGAAAAAATCCTTCGGATGGTGTCATGGCAGAATTAAAGAAAAATTTAGGTATGAAAACCGGTGTGAGACATGCACTGACAATTCCACAGCATGAGAGCATTTATGGAATATATTGCCACGCATCCGATTTATTATCACTGGTGGCCAATCTTTACGGTTTTTCTTGGGACAGGCTGTCGTATTGGTGAAGTGTTGGGATTGAGATGGGAAGACATCAATTATGAGAAGCGGATTATCTGCGTCAATCATAATCTGACGTATTATCCGGTAGGTGAAGATCGTGCCTCAGAAAATCACATTTCAACACCGAAAACAGAAGCTGGGATGCGAACCATTCCTATGTTGGATGCGGTCAAAGATGCTTTTGAAATGATCTGGGAAGAACAGAAAGAGAAAGGCTGGACGGATGCAGAGATTGACGGAATGACAGGATTTATTTTCTGTAACCGTTATGGGAAATATAATGAATGCGCAGTCAGTCAATCGGGCAATCAAGAGGATAGCTTCTTCTTACAATGCGACGGAAGAAGTAGAAGCAAGAAAAGAGCATCGAGAGCCGGTGCTGTTACCCAACTTTTCGGCACACAATCTGAGACACACTTTTTGCACAAGGCTTTGTGAAAGAGAAACCAACCTGAAGGTTATCCAGTCGATCATGGGGCATAAGGATATTCAGACTACGATGGATATCTATGCCGAAGCGACCGAGGAGAAAAAAACAGGAAACATTTGAACATTTGGCTGCAACAATGGATGTATTTTAAGAAGGGCTTATGAAGACTTCCATCTGACAACAGAAATAACCAAATGACATCAAATTGACAACAAATATAATTTGACAATGGTTCATCATGAATAATGATGAAGAGAAGACAATTTAATAGAAACAGCCCAGCGAAGCGTTATGAAGAATAACGAAGAAATGCTAAAAAAATTCCCGACAATGAAGACCCTCGGTGGTGTAAAATCCGAAAATGGTGTAAGTTCTAAAGAGGTTTCTACACCAAATTCAGAGCCGGAAAAAAATTGATTTTTCTAAGGTAAAGGTCGAGCCTTTGTTTGAAGAAGATGTTGATTTTGATACATTCTCAAAGTCAGATTTCAGAGCAGTTAAGGTTAAAGAATGCGTTGCTGTACCGAAGTCAAAGAAACTCCTTCAGTTCACTCTTGATGACGGAACAGGCACAGATAGAACCATTTTAAGCGGTATTCACGCATATTACGAGCCGGAAGAACTTGTTGGTAAGACACTTATCGCAATCACAAATCTTCCTCCAAGAGCAATGATGGGCATTGACTCTTGTGGTATGCTTCTCAGTGCAGTACACGAAGAAGAAGGCGAAGAAAAGCTTCATCTCCTTATGGTAGATGACCATATTCCGGCAGGTGCAAAGCTCTATTAAAATGATGCAAAGATGTACCGTTTTACCAAATAGACGGGACGTACTTCATTTGATAAAAAACTGAAAAAACAGCGATTTACATCAATTGATGCAGAAATCGGTGCAAGCAAGAAAAAATCGCATAATTAGCAGAATGAATGGGCAGTCCTGAAATCGGGATTGCCCATTTTTAGAAGAAAGACGAAAAACTCTTGACCTGCACGCAGCGTATACGCTTATACTATCAACATAAATCATAAGGAGGTGCATTTGATGTTATTAAATGAAATTATAAATGAGGTTGGAATGACAAAGCGTGCAGTTAAGTATTATGAAGAAAAAGGATTGCTGTCAGTGGATAAAGATAACAATGGTTATCGTAACTATACTGCACAAGATGTTGAAACTTTAAAAAAGATTTCAGTATATAGAAAACTCGGTATTAGTATTAAAGACATACAGAGTCTTTTGGAAACTGGCGACAAAAGTATTCTTCTTCGTATTTATCAAGAAAAAGTGCAGGAAAAAGTTTTAAAAGACTCAGAACTTGAAGCTTTGAAGCAATTTATAGATGATGGTGACGCAGACAAAGCAAATGAGGCACTTGATTATCAAACCGTTGAAAATGCAATTGAGTCTTTGCTACCGGGAAAAGAATGGGGAGATTATTTTAAAAGTCATTTCAAACCATTTCTTAATGTAAGGTTGAAGACTCTGGAACAGAAGCAGGCACTACAGAATATATTAGAATATTGCGATGAGACGACATTGAAAGTTCCTTTTATTATGGGAATAGGTGCGAAGATGATAGGTGGGATTGCACAAGAAACCAGAACCGCAGATGAGATGATAGCCTATTATCGTGATATGAGTGAAAGTGAATATGAAAGACTAAAAGAAAAAGTATGGAAAGGTGCTAAAATAAAAAACGGTATAATGAAATACCATCCAGCATTTATTGCACAGAGAAAAATGCAGAAAGAGTTACAAAATAAAGGATATAACGATATATTCATTCCTAATTTAATGGTTCTGTCTCCAACGTATGCAGAATATAAGAAAGCGTTAGATAATGTGAACGATAGAATGTGTAGAGAACTTGGACTGTATTATGATAGCAATTATAACTTAGTTATTAAAAAAGATAATTCTAAGTAAAAGTTAAACTACCCTTTGGGAGAGGAAAAATCCTTTTCTCAAAGGGCTTTTTCTATTTATACGGATATTCGCAAACTACAAGAAAAAGCCGAAACCTCATATACTTTAATCACAGAGGAAGTGGAGGTTTTGATATGGGTAACAGCTTAGCGGCAGTACATCCAGAATTGATTGCAGAGTGGTCAGAAAAGAATTTACCACTGACACCGGACAGTATAACTTTCGGCTCGAATAAGAAAGTATGGTGGAAAGGTGCTTGCGGTCACGAATGGGAAACAAGCGTAAAGGCTCGTTCCAACTGCGAGAAATGCCCGATATGCTCCGGTGCAAGAGTAGTTGCAGGCATTAATGATTTAAGTACATTGAAGCCGGAATTAGCTTCAGAGTGGTCAGAGGAAAATGAAATCAAACCGACAGAGGTATCTATCGGCTCACACAAGAAAGTGATATGGAAATGTAAATTAGGACACGAATGGATAGTCACTGTAAAGAGCAGAACCATCAATAGAACAGGTTGCCCGTACTGCTCCCATAACAAAGTGCTTGCAGGATTTAATGACCTTGCAACCCTGTTCCCAGAAGTTGCAGACGAATGGTCTGATAAGAATGAAAAGAAGTCTACCGAAGTTATGGCGTTTGCAAACAGCAAGGCTTGGTGGAAGTGCAGAACCTGCGATTATGAATGGAATACGCTTATCTCTACACGCTCAGGCGGCAGTAAATGTCCTTGTTGCAGTGGATATATATTTATAAAAGGAAAGAATGACCTAAAAAGTACACACCCACAGATAGCCAAAGAATGGTCAGAGAAAAACTATCCTCTGCAACCGGATGAAGTCAATGCAAAGTCGAGGAAAAATGTATGGTGGCATTGCAGGAAATGCGGTAACGAGTGGAAGTCGGTTATCAATGCTCGTGTGAAAGGAACGGTCTGCCCTGTTTGTGCAGAGCGAGAGGTACTTGCCGGATACAATGATTTGGCTACGACGGATAAGCAGCTTCTGACAGAATGGGATTATGAATTAAATAAGTTGAAGCCGACGGAAGTTTCAAGAAATTCAGCAAAGAGAGCATGGTGGCAATGCAGATACGGTCATTCTTGGAGTATGAAGATAAACGAGCGTACTGTTCTCGGAAAAGGGTGCAGAATATGTGAGCAGGAGTATCTGTCGTTGTTCCCGGCTCTTGTAATCAGTTATTATGCCAATTTGAAAGGATTGAAAGTTGAACTTGGCTCTGATAGGTTATTCGGCATTCCACTTGATGTATATATCCCACTGGAGCAGGTTGCCATTCAAGTGAATACGGACTCGGAGAAGATAGATATACTAAAGGAACATCTCTGTAAACAACGTGGAATCAAACTCATTAAGTTGCCGATGAAGCCAAACGAAGCGGAATCCGAATATGCACAGCGAATCAAAGCGGCATTTCAGAGCGTACATATATTTATATCTTCCGATACAGAAGAAGATGTCAGGATAATCAGGAAAATATTTAAGAACTGGAGGAACAGCCGATGAGAGAAAAGAAATATCATATTTACCTAACCGATGATGAGCAAAGCAGAGTGATACAGTCGCTTATCAATCTGAAAAATAACCTCATAGTACAAGGAAGATACACCGACGCAGTGGATGAAGTTCTTCTGAAAGTGCTATCCGCAAAGAAAAAGAAACTGAAAATCAAATAATTTCAAGCATTTATGCCGTCTGTTTTTTTAACCGTAAACAGGCATGGCTTTTTTTTGTTGTCAAAAATTTTTGAAATTTTTTCGGAAAAGCAGCGATTTTTGGGTGTCCAAAAATGAAGCCTTTTGTGCAATGAGTGAAGGGGTTAAATTCCCTGATTGATGAAAACGGAAGCCTTTTCACTTGTTCTTTGACAACTGAATACACAGGTCGTTAAGACTTTAATTCTGATGATAGCCACTTTAGTAGGTACGCCGAAACTTCTGAAAATTTCAGAACAGCGAGAACTCCTGCTATGAGTATCGGATTGCAACCGATATGGCGATGACGGTCAGAAAGATAATGATATCCCCATCATAGTTGTCGATTCTGGATGTAGCAATGACAGGACGGCCAAGATAACGCCCGATGTATTTGATAACGTTCTTAGGGTCACAAAGATTCGGTTTTGCATAAACGTAGAATCCTTGTTTATGTTCACGGTAACATCTGGATTTCACATTTTTAAACGAAGGACCAATGATCGTCTCCATTTCATTCAGTAGAGCAGTACGGAAGGCGTTGCGAAGAAAGTTGTAGTTAAAATATTTGACATGGCGCCAGAAAGCAGCATCGCTAAATCCCCCTTCTGAGATGAGACAGTGAATATGAGGGTTCCATTTGAGGTCTCTGCCGAAAGTGTGTAAAACCATGATAAAGCCGGGGGTAAAGTTTTTGGATTTATTCATTTGAAAAAACATACGAGAGATGACACTGTTCACAGCGTGAAAAAGACAGTTGAGCAGAGACCGGTCATTGAGAAAGAAGTCCCTGAGATTTTTATCAATGGTAAAAACGCAATGTCGATGATTCACATTCACGAGTTTAAAAGACATACTGGTAGTGCGTTCCATGGCATATTTATTGCCGCAGGTAGGACAAAAACGACTGTGGCAACGGAAAGGGACAAATTTCCAATTTTTACAATGTGTGCAGATATACATGGCGCCACCATAGGAAGGATCACCACAGTTAATTACTTTTTCGATGTTTTCCATTACAACAGGTCTTGGTTTTAAATCGTATTCAATTATTTCATAATAATCTCTGAGCATCTTCTGTATCACATTCATGAGATTATTATGAAACAAAGTAGGAGAGAAAGCAAGCCCTTACCCCTCAAGATTGAGGGGCGGGGGAGCTGAGATGCCGTAGGCATTTTTTTATGAAAATATTAGAAAATAATAACAAAACAAACAACCTAGAAGAAAACTTAATTGTGGTTGAAACTATTCCGATAAAAGAATATACTTATAATAGGCTTGTTGTATCGTTTAGAGGAAAATTATGGATTATATAACAACGATCGAAATGTCAAAAATATGGGGAATTTCATCTAGAAGAATTTCTCTTTTATGTAGCCAGGGAAGAGTGCCTGGAGCAGAGAAAAAGGGAAAGACTTGGCTAATACCAAAAGATGCGGTAAAGCCAACAGACCCTCGAAGGAAAAATAGATGACGTATTGGAGGTTATAATGCTTATGGGAAGGCCAGAAGATTCCAGAGTGAAGATTCCAGCGCTTGTACACTTTACAAGACTTGGATATACCTATATGTCAATTAAAGATAAGGAATGTAACGTTGACTATGATGGTGATACCAACATTTTTTATAGTCAATTTTTGTCAGCAGTTAATCGAATCAATCAGACCGAATTAACACTAGAAGACGCAAAAAAAAGTAATTGGTGAACTCAAGATTAAATTAGACAATGATGATTTGGGAAAATCCTTTTTTAAGATATTGCAATCCAGTTATGATGGAATTAAGTTGATTGATTTTTCTGATATAACAGGAACAAAGAATGATTATACAGTTGTAACTGAGTTACCATATGAAAATGGAGATGATAATTTTCGCCCGGATATTGTTGTATTAATTAATGGTATGCCTTTGTCATTTATAGAGGTTAAACGACAGAATAATCGAGAGGGCATATTGACAGAAAGAAGCCGGATGGAGAGAAGATTTGGCAATAAGATTTATCGTCGATTTGTAGGAATTACACAGTTTACAGTATTTTCTAATAATAATGAATATGATGACTCTGATATCGAACCGATTCAAGGAGCTTTTTATGCTTCAAGTAGTTATAAGAGAATGTTTTTTAGCAAATTCCGTGAGCAAAGAGAAGATGAATTAAAGGCAGATATGCAGTCAATTGTTACGGAAACGGAAGAGTTTGTTTTAAAGCGATAATAATCTGATTGCTATAAAAGGGACACCAGAGTATGTATCTTCTTTATCGGAGAAATCGCCCACAAATCGAATAATTACATCTTTATATACGAAAGAGAGACTGCTGTTTTTACTGAAGTATGGTATCTGTTATGAAAACAAACAACTAACAAAGATGGAATTACGGAGATAGAAGAAGCATATAATGAGATACCCGCAATTGTTTGCAACGTTGGCAATTCGGGATAAGTTGAGAGAAGGAGTCAGAAAAGGTGTAATTTGGCATACGCAGGGGAGTGGGAAAACTGCACTTGCTTATTCAAATGTACAGTTTTAACTGATTATTTCAGCAAAGAAGAAGGGAAAATTGCAAAATTCTATTTTATTGTAGATCGTTTAGATTTAGCTGAGCAGGCAAAAAATGAATTTGAAGCCAGAGGACTTAAAGTAAAACTGATAAAAGACAAGGAAGCGTTTATTACAGATATTACGAATCCAGGAGAATCAAATACTAGTGGCAAAGTTACAATGACTGTCATCAATATTCAAAAATTTTCCAAGGAATCTGTAACAAAGCCATCAGATTACAATGTGGATGTGCAGAGAGTGTACTTTTTAGATGAGGCACATCGGAGTTATAATCCAACAGGCTCATTTTTAGCCAACCTGATGGCATCAGACCGTGATGCAGTACAGATAGCACTTACGGGAACACCGCTCATAGGAGATGGATACAATACAAAAGATGTATTTGGAAATTATATTCATAAATACTATTATAATCAGTCGATTGCAGATGGATATACATTGAAGTTGATTCGTGAAGAGATAGAAACAACTTACAAAAACCAGTTGAATGCTACGTTGGATCAAATAGTAAGACAAGGAAGTATTGCTAAGAAAAATTTATATGCACATCCTAAATTTGTAGAAAAAATGGTTGATTATATTATTCAGGATTTTGAAGAGGGAAGGACTGCTTTAGATTCTTCTATTGGGGCAATGATTGTATGTGATTCTTCAGAACAGGCTAGAGAGGTGGATAGAACAGTTAAAACGCTTTTCTGCTTATACACATGCATTGGTGCTTCATGATGAAGGTACAAAACAAGATAGAAAAAATGACCAGGAGGAGTTTAAAAAAGGAAATATAGATATTCTTGTAGTTTACAATATGCTTTTAACAGGGTTTGATGCACCACGATTAAAAAAGCAGTATTTAGCGAGAATGATAAAAGCTCATAATCTACTTCAGACGTTGACAAGAGTAAATCGTCCGTATAAAGGTTATCATTACGGATATGTTGTTGATTTTGCAAATATTAAAGATGAATTTGATAAGACCAATAAGGCATACTTTGATGAATTGCAATCAGAACTTGGAGATGAAGTACAGAATTATAGCAATATATTTAAAAGTAAAGAAGATATTGAAAAAGACTTGAAAGATGTAAAGAATCAACTTTTCTTATATGATACAAGTAATGTGGTTAGTTTTATCAATCAAATTAGTGAGATTGATGATAAGAAGCAGTTATTGAATTTACGTCAGGCACTTGAAAATTATAAGGCAATGTATAATTTGATTCGACTGTATGGCTATGAGGACTTGTATACACATTTTAATGTTGAGAATGCCATTAAATGCTTAAATGAGGTTAATAACCGAATCAGCATCATAAACTTAAAAAACAGTATTGATTCATCTGAAGATATGTCGCAGATACTTAACATGGCATTGGATCAGATTGATTTTCAATTCCGAAAAATAAAGGAAGAAGAACTAATCATAGCTGATGCATTCCGTGACACTTTGGAGAAAACACGAAGAGAAATTGTAGATAGATGTCTTGATCCAAAAGATCCAGAGTATATATCACTTTTGGATGAATTAAAACGAGTATTCAAGAAGAAAAACATTGAAGAATTGACAGCGGATGAAATGAAACAGATGATGGGGAATCTGAATGCTTTAAAAAAGAAGGCAGAAAAGAGGAATCTTGCAGACAGAATGCTTGCAGCAAAGTATTCAGGTGATGTTAAGTACATGAGAACACATAAGCGAATTATGAATAGTCCACCACCTATCACAGACGCAGTAACAATACATAGGATTTTAATGACAGTTAAGTCTAAGGCAGATGACCAGATTGCTCATAATGAAAACATACTCGATAATGAGGAGTATTTTATAAAATCCTTACAACCAATTATCTTGAGAGCGTGTATGGGAGAAAAGGTAAAATTAGATAAACCGCAGCTTATGTTTATAGATAACTGTCTGTCAAAAGAATATATATTAGAAAGGGATTGGGTATCCTGATGACTACTGAAACGATAATAGCAAATACAAAACAGATGATTGATGATTTAAAGACTGTATGTGCCAATTTTGGACTGGGCAATGCAAGCAGTGAATATAAGATTATTACAGAGATTTTTCTGTATAAATTTTTAAATGACAAGTTTCTTTATGAGGTACAGCAAGCAGAAGAGTCATTAAAAGATTCCGATAACGTGGAACAGGCTTTAAACGATATGTCAGAAGATGATTATGAAATGCTTATGATGCTTTTGCCACCAGCAACAGCAAAACTTAAAAAGGAACATTTTATATCATGTCTGTTCAATCATAAAAACGATGACAAATTTAATGAACTATTTGATTCAACTTTATGGGATATTTCCAATACTAACCTGGATGTTTTTTCCGTAAGTACTGGATCAGGGGATAAGATTCGATTATTTGATGAACATTTATCACAAAATGTTACGGAATCAAATCGCAGATCGGATTTTTGTAAAGCAATGATTGATAAATTGGTGACATTTAGCTTTGCAGATGCGTTTTCGCAAAAGTATGATTTTTTTGCAACCATTTTTGAATATTTAATCAAAGATTATAATAAAGATTTTGGTAAATACGCAGAGTATTATACTCCACATTCTATCGCAAGTATTATTGCAAGAATCATGGTTCCGGAAGGAACACAGAATGTAACGGTTTATGATCCAGCTGCAGGTTCTGGAACGCTGGTTCTTGCTCTTGCACATGAAATCGGTGAGAGTAATTGTACAATTTATACACAAGATATTTCGCATGAAGTCTAATGAATTTTTGAGATTGAATCTAATTTTAAATAATCTTGTACATTCACTTGGACATGTGGTACATGGGGATACACTTCTTTACCCCGCAACATTTGAATCGTCAGAAAAATGGATTGATGAAATTTGATTATATTGTCAGCAATCCACCATTTAATGTAGATTTTTCTGATAACAGAGATACTCTTGCAGGTGATATTTATAAGGAAAGATTCTGGGCAGGAGTGCCAAATATTCCTAATAAGAAAAAAGATAGCATGGCTATTTATCAAATGTTTTTGCAGCATATTATTTTCTCAATGAAAGAGAATGGATGTAAAGCTGCAGTTGTAGTACCAACCGGTTTTTTAACAGCAGGTACTGGAATCCCTAAAAAAATAAGGGAACGTATTGTAAAGGAAAGAATGCTTCGAGGTGTTGTTTCGATGCCAAGTAATATCTTCGCAACAACTGGAACAAACGTATCAGTTGTCTTTTTGGACAATACTAAAAAGTACGAGCAGGCAATTTTGATGGATGCATCTAAGCTTGGAACAAAGGTTAAGATTGATGGAAAAAATCAGAGGACAGTGCTTTCACCTGAAGAAATCGAGGACATTATCCATACCTTTAATAACTTTGAATCAAAAGATGATTTTTCTGTAGTCGTTGATTATGAGAAGATTGAGCAGAAAAAGTGTTCATTTAGTGCTGGGCAATATTTTGAAGTAAAGATTGAGTACGTGGAACTGACTCAGGAAGAATTTAAAGCGAAAATGGATGAATATACGGAAAAACTAACAGAATTATTTGCTGAAGGAAATGTGTTGCAAGCGGAGATCATGGAACAATTGAAGAAGGTGAAATATGAGTAAGATTACTAAATATGCTTTATCTGATTTATACGATATGAGTTCGGGACTCTCATCCAAGAAAGAACAAGCTGGACATGGAGCACCTTTTGTTTCTTTTGGGACGGTTTTTAATAATTATTTTTTACCGGAAGAATTACCGGATTTGATGGATACAAATGAAAAAGAGCAGCAGACATACTCTATAAAAGCAGGAGACGTACTTATTACCAGAACAAGTGAAACGATAGATGAATTGGCTATGAGTTGTGTGGCAGTAAAAGATTATCCAAAAGCAACGTATAGTGGTTTTACAAAACGTCTTCGACCTAAAAGAGAAGGAATAGCATATCCCAAATATATGGCATTTTATTTTAGAAGTGCTTTGTTTCGAAAAGCTGTAACCTATAATGCGTTCATGACTTTAAGAGCAAGCTTTAATGAGGATATTTTTACATTTTTGGATGTATACTTACCGGATTATGACGAACAGGTAAGAATTGGAGATATGCTTTATAATATTGAATGTAAAATTCGGAAGAATAAAGAGATAAATGATTATTTATCATATCAATCTTCGATGGTAGCTTGACCATTCATTAACATTGGTAGAAGCCAATCACGAAACTGAATTAGATTATTGTTTTCCTGCTGGATTTGCATGATTTTGGTATCTAGTGGTTCAACACAATTAATAAATTGTGTACGAATTGCATCTGGAATACTCAAAATTATTGTAATTGTTTAGGTTTGCTTGATTAATCTTCATTTGAATTGAACCGGTTTTTATTATTGAAACAGGAATATCTTTTAGTAATAAATATAGCAATCGGCAAGAATAACCTTTCACGGGCTGTAAAACATGTGTATGATTATTGATCCAAACATCGCCAGATACTCTTTGTAATATTGGATTACCATTATCATCCATTACCGAACCATCTTCAGCGAGAAGAACAAAATTTCCAGAAAAAATGGGGCGATTCACATAATCCATTATGCCCGTGGCACCATAATAAGGAATTGAACCTTTCATTCCTTCTCGCTGTTGATTAGAAAGCGGAATTCGTTCAGAATCAAGGCAGATTGTAATATTTCCAATAGAAGTATAGTTCCAATTTTGAGGGATTTCTCGATTTAATTCATTACAAAATGACATTTTTCCACCAGAGGATTTATACGGCTTCCCATTTTCATCTGGAAAATCAAACTGTATAAACCAATAGTTATAGATGGTCTTTGCCATCTCTTCTAAATAATCATTTACAACAGAAATATTACTCTTGAAAGTGGCGAGAGCAAATCATAGAACTCCACTTCATTGTGGTTCTCACATAATAAAGGAGAAACACATGAAAGAAAAAATAATAACGGAAATTATTAATGAGATGCTTCCAGCACTTAATAATGGACAATTAAAAAAATTGAAAGATGTATTAGAGGTAAATCTATATAATGTTGCCATTGTGACTAGAAAGACGAAGAGAATGAACCGGAAACGCAAGATTATTTGGAGATATTTTTATCTGCGAAGAGAATAGAGGGATGTTCAGAGAAGACTTTAACATATTACAGAAATACCATTCATCAAATGATGGAAAGTATCGGAAAAACGGTATGCACAATTGAAACAGAAGATCTTCGAACATATCTATCGAGATACCAGGCTGAAAAGGAATCGAGTAAGGTGACGATTGATAATATTAGAAGAATATTTTCAAGTTTCTTTGCATGGTTAGAAGATGAGGATTATATTATAAAAAGCCCTGTACGCAGAATACATAGAATTAAGTCTGCTAGCGTGATTAAGGAGACATATACAGATGAACAATTGGAGACAATGAGAGATAATTGTGATAATCTTAGAGATTTGGCTTTAATTGATATACTTGCTTCAACAGGAATGCGAGTAGGAGAGCTTGTTTTACTGAACAGAGATGACATTTCATTTGAGGAAAGAGAGTGTGTAGTGTTTGGTAAAGGCGATAAAGAACGAATGGTGTATTTTGATGCACGAACGAAGTTGCATTTACAGAATTATCTTGACTCCAGGACAGACAATGAGAATGCCTTATTCGTATCACTAAAAGCACCATATAAGCGAATGAAAATAGGTGGCATTGAGGTACGCCTTCGTGAAATGGGAAAGAGGTTGAATATAGAAAAAGTACATCCTCATAAGTTTAGAAGAACATTAGCAACTGTAGCTATAGACAAAGGAATGCCTATAGAACAATTACAGAAATTGTTAGGACATCAACGGATAGACACAACATTGCAATATGCCATGGTTAAACAGAGCAACGTGAAAATTGCTCATAGAAAATATATTGGATAGGAGAACATCAATGAGAATTGTAAAACTTAGGGATATATCCGAATTAAAAACAGGTCCCTTTGGAACACAGTTTAGAGCAAGTGAGTATGTTACAGAAGGAATACCGGTAATTAATGTCAAGAATATTGGCTACGGAAGTTTACTTGTTTCAGGGCTGGATCATGTAAGTGAAAATACATTAGAAAGACTGTCGGAACATAAAATTGCAAGAGGGAGATATTGTATTTGGAAGAAAAAGGTTCTGTTGACAGACATTGCTTGATCAGGAAAGGGCAAGATGGATGGATGCA
>ENA-OQAB01001068-OQAB01001068.1-human-gut-metagenome-genome-assembly--contig:-NODE-1068-length-13496-cov-2.888997_pt1 | contig 13496 bp, 16 predicted proteins | sample MGYA00242490_ERZ504517 | MGnify/ENA primary metagenome ERZ504517 (study PRJEB26092, sample SAMD00036298) | human gut metagenome | host: Homo sapiens | study: EMG produced TPA metagenomics assembly of...
AAACGATTCATATTGACACTTAATGTATTATCATCAACAAATTGATCACTTTGCCATAATTCAATCATTAATTCATCTCTTGAAACATATGTTTCAGCTTTTTCAAATAACATCTGCATAATCTTCAATTCATTTTTAGTTAATTCAATCACTTGATCATGATAACTGACTGTTGCTTCTAATAAATTTAAAATCAACTCTTTATAGGTTAAAATATGAAATTGCTTAGAAAAAGAGTATGTTCTTCTAATCATAGCTTGAATCTTTGCCGTAATAACATTCAAATCAAAAGGTTTATTAATAAAATCATCAGCTCCCATATTCATTGCCATCACAATATTCATATTTTCATTCGTTGATGAGATAAAAATAATTGGAATTTCTGAAACTTTACGCATTTCTTGGCACCAATGATAACCATTATTAAAAAGGCAAAGAAATATCTATAAAACTAAAGTCGGCTGGTAATCCAAAAAGACTTCCATGACATGTTCAAAATCTTCAACAACATAAACTTCAAAATTCCATTTCTCTAAATGTCTTTTTAAAGTTGATGATATCACTTCATCATCTTCTACAATCATAATTTTTTGCATGATTCATCACCTCAGCCCCATTATATCACATCTTCATAAAGACTGACCATTTTCATAAGACGTTTTTTTATATCTTCTTTTAATGCCGTTGGAGCAATCACTTTGACTTGATCCTGCAACATCATCAGCCAACCTATCAATCCTTCTGAAATAGGAGTATTCTCGATTGTTATTAAATAATGATCTTGATATAATTTTTGAATATGAATATCCATACCAAATCTTGATACCAATTCTCTTAATAGCTTATGATCACATTCTAACTGTAAAGTATCACGTAAAGTTGATGTATACATATTGGTCATTTTTTCGATTTCATCAATCATATCAAATTGTTCTCGAATATCTTGATAACTCAAATGTGTAGTTTGTATAAAACGCATACGATCAATACGATATGTTGATAATCTTCCTTGATATTTTTCATTATAGCCAATCACGTAATAGTGATTATTTTGTGAAACGATTTGATATGGTGAAAGGATGTATTGATCGTTTTTATTTCCTTTAAGTGATGGAACTTCTTTTAAATGATAGGCTTCGATTTCATAATTTATGTATTGGAAAGTCAGGACTGTTTTGTTTTCAATGGCTTTCATGATATTTGAAAGATTTAAAAACAATGAAAATGATAATGATTTTTCTGTTGCTTGAAAGTGAACAAGTCTTTGTTGTTGATGATAAGAAGATAATTGTAATAATTTTAAGACAAGTTGTTTTTTATCTTCACTTTTTAAATCTTGATGAAAAACAATACTATCACATAAAAACTGCAATTCACCATCTTCAAAGAATTCTTTTTGAATCCTGAGACCACCCTTTCTTACAATCAATATCAAATTATCTCCAATCCATTCATAGAAAAACTCATTAATCCGATGAACACAAGAATGAATCGTCTTAATATCAACTTGAATATCATATTCCTTTAATCTTTCTAAAACTTCCTGACTCGTTATTGTCTTTCCTTTTGCTTCCATAATAATCTTGAAAACATAATACATCCTTTTTCCCATCATATCCTCCTAATGACTTACTGCCAACTGATATCCTCTTTTCTTTTTTGCATAATGGCGCATTAAAGACACATAATCATAAACACTATAACTACATAATAAATCTAAAACAACCTCATCATCACAATCATTAAGACTTTTCAAATAAGTATAAGCCAAATGATATTGATCTTCTAATAAACAAATCTTCGCACATTCAATAGCTTCTACATCATAATAAACATGTAATTTATTGATAAATTTAGAAAAATCTATGTTTTTAAAATCAATCAGATGTCTAATAATACAATACTCATGGACCGAAATACTTTTTTTACAAATCTTAAAAAGCAATTCATGTTTAATTTCTTGATAACTTTCATTATCAAATAAAGCATTCATCATAATTAAATGGTATTCTAATTGCTCATAGTCACTTACCTGATATAGAGCTTTTAAAGCATAGATAAATAATTTTTTATAGAAAACATCTTGTCTGAGAATCTGTAATAATTGATGATGAGTCATACAATCCTCTAATAAATGTAATAAAGCATCATCCTGACAAATCTTTAATAAATAATCTTTCTTTTTTCCTAATGTCACATCACATACTGTTTGATAATCTTGTTTCATAATCTCATCTCCTTGTACTCTTATTATAATAAGTATACAAAGATGATGTTTGATATATACCTATAATAACACCGTTTTTTCGGTTTTAATATTAAAAAGTTGAATTTTTTATAAAAAAACAGGGTTATTCACCCTGTCTTGATTGATAAATTTTATCTATGATGATGTTTTTAACCTCATCATTTTCTAAGAGCACTGAATCAAAATATTGATAATGTCCTAGTAATGCTTCTTTTATTTTTTGAATATCCTGATGATAATGATATCCTTTTTGTAAGATAAAAGGAATGATTCTATCATAGTCCTTTATTTGAGGGATATGATCAAAATAAGTAACATCACCATATTGATTTAACAAATGATAGAGATGTTGATGTGGACTTGGATGAATTAAAAATAAACGTTTTTCTGGTTGTTGATAGAGTTTATTCATTAACTCTTGATCTTTAAATAAAGCTGATAAAACTGGAATTGGTACTGTTTGTTTGATACGTTTATATATAATTCCTTCACTTATTGTCATCGGTTGTATGTTCCATTTGATATGAATCATTAAAAGTGTTTCTAACTTTTGTTGATAATCACTTTCTTGACAAGAGAAAATCAGTGCTTTTGCAAAACTAGCAAAACTATAAGCTTCTTCATTAATATGATGAGGAAAAAGCAACACAATTCCTTGTCTTTGTAAAACCATTGTATAAAGTAATTTTAATTCTTCTAAAGATAATAACATAATAGAATGAAAGAAACTTTGACGTTGATTTTCTTCAACCAATTGATGATTTAAAATCTCTACTCGTAATAAAGAAAGCACTTCTAAATAATCATCATATCCTTTTAAATCATTTTTTAATTTTAAAGATAAAGCTGGGTATTGTCCATTTGTTGAAACCCCTAAAGTCATTTGATTGGTGTGAATCGTTGCCATACTATGAAATGGAGTATTGGTCTTTGTTGCACTTGCACACATAATTTTTTGTTTCAAAGCATCATCAACAATTTGTTGATTTTTAGTCTTTGAAGAAGTTGCCGCAAACACAAAGAAAGCATCTTTTATATCATCAATATCATAATCTTTATATATCTTTTGACATTCTAATGATGAAAATTCTTCTTTCATTTCACTAGCGACAATACTTACCAATGCCCCTTCTTGTAAGAAAGCTTTAGCTTTTCGATAAGCAACCTTTCCTCCACCAACAATCACAACTCTTTGATTTGTAAAATCAATCAGCCATGGCATCATAAACTTTTACCAATGCTTGATGAATAGCTATAAGTGTGTCATCTAAATCTTGTTTAGTATGACTATCACTAATAAACCATGCTTCAAATTGACTTGGAGCAATCAAGATTCCTTGTTTTAACATTTCTTTAAAGAAAATTGTATAAAGATGTGTATCACATGTTTGAACATCTGTATATTGATGAACATCTTGAGCAGTAAATGAATAAAGTTAATAAACTCCCAACTTGATGAACCTGAAAAGGTAAATGCAATTCATTTAAAATCTTTTCAATACCTTTAGCTAAGTATTGAGCTGAAGATGTAATAATGTTTGATAAACCTCTGGATGATCTTTTAAATAAGTTAATTGTGCATATCCAACTCTCATAGCTAGTGGATTACCTGATAATGTTCCAGCTTGATAAATTGGTCCTGATGGCGAAACAAGTTCCATGATTTCTTTTTTTCCACCATAAGCACCAACAGGCAATCCTCCCCCAATGATCTTACCAAAACATACCATATCAGGAACAACTCCTAAGAATTTTGGACAACTATGATAGTCAACTCTAAATCCAGTAATAACTTCATCAAAAATAAGCACAATATGATATTCATCACACAGTTGTCTTAAACCTTTTAAAAATTCTTCATCAGCTTGAATAATCCCCATATTTGCTGCAATAGGCTCTAAAATAATTGCTGCAATATCTTCAGGATATTGTTCAATTGCCTTTTTAACTGATGTTAAATCATTATAAACACAAACAATTGTCTGAGAAACTGTTTCTTCAGGTATTCCTAAACTCGTTGGAGTTTGAAAAGTCATAGCTCCAGAACCGGCTTTGACCAAAAGACCATCACTATGCCCATGATAATTTCCTTCAAATTTAATAATCTTATTTCTCTTTGTATATCCTCTTGCAACTCTTAAAGCACTCATCGTTGCTTCAGTTCCTGAATTGACCATACGAACCATATCAATTCCTTCATAACTTTCCACAACTAACTTTGCCATTTCAACTTCAATCTTTGTTGGCAATCCAAAACTACTCCCATATTGACTTGCTTCAATAATTGCCTGTTGAATGACAGGGTGATTATGCCCTAAGATTAAGGGTCCCCATGAACAAATATAATCAATATATTCATGATTTTCTTCATCCAACACACGTGATCCTTTTGCACTTTTTACAAACACTGGAGCACTTTCAACAGATTGAAAAGCTCGTACTGGTGAATTGACTCCACCTGGGATATATTGACACGCTTCATCAAATAATTCTTGATTAGACATTTTGCTCATCCTTCCATTTTCTTGCAATATCAATTGCAAAATATGTAATAATCATATCAGCACCAGCACGTTTGATTGCTAATAATGATTCTTCAATGACTGATTCCTTCATCAATCCTTGTTCAACTGCCATTTTTAACATAGCATATTCACCACTCACATTATACGCACAAATTGGCATATTAAAGTTTAGTTTAGCTTCTTTAATAACATCCAAGAAAGCTAAAGCAGGTTTAACCATGATAATATCAGCACCTTCATCTATATCAGCAGCAATTTCACGCAAAGCTTCTTGACCATTAGCCACATCCATTTGATATGTACTACGATTTCCAAATGCTGGGGCACTATGCGCTGCTTCACGGAATGGACCATAATAAGCTGATGCATATTTTGCACTATAACCCATAATTGGTAAATCATAATATCCATTTTCATCTAAGATTTGACGCATAGCAGCTATTTCACCATCCATCATCGCACTTGGAGCAACCATATCAACACCACTATTAGCATAACTTAAAGTAATCTTTTGCAGATAAGGTAATGTCGCATCATTAAGCACTTGACCATGTTCATCTAAAATCCCACAATGTCCATGATCAGTATATTCACACATACAAACATCCCCAATCACATACATGCTAGGATCGATTTCTTTTATTTTACGAATAGCTTGTTGTAATATTCCATGTTCATCATAAGCTTGACTTCCACAAGCATCTTTATGTTCAGGAATACCAAATAAAATACAAGCCTTGACACCCACTTCCTGCATCTCTTTCACTACTTCTGCTAAACGATCAACTGAATAATGATAGATACCTTTTAAAGAAGAAATTTCATTTTTTATATTTTCACCTTCAACTACAAAAATAGGATAAATTAATTGATTGGCATGAAGATGTGTTTCTCGCATTAATCCTCTTGTCACTTCATTATTTCTTAATCTTCTACCTCTATAAAACATCTTTTATACCCTCCATTTTCTCAATCATACCTTGATAACTTGAATGACTTGCTTCAATAATTTCAACATCTGGATAATATTGACGAATCGCTTTAGTCGTCATTGGTCCAATTGACAATGCTTTTTCAAATGTACAAGCTTGTTGTGATAATCTTTGAACTGATGATGCACATGTAAAACATGCTAAGTCATAATGCTTATCTACATTGATTTCAATTTCTTTATTTTCATAAACACTTATATACTGATCAGTTTCATGTAATCTTTCAATTGCACAATGTGATTTTTCACAAATCACAATCATATGTTCATCATCATGAACATATTTCTTTAAATCAAGATTAAAAGCTATACTATTGGCTTGATGAGATAAAATATCACTATAAAAACCATATTGATTTAAGACTTGTTCAGTCTTTTGTCCAATACATGCAAAACGAGCATGAGACAATTGTCTTAAATCAAAACGTTCTTGACTTAACCATTTGAAAAATCCTTTTACCCCATTTTGACTTGTCAAAACAATTACACTATGATCAAATGATGGTATTTGAATAGGTTGAATATATTCTATTTTTCCTAATTGTAACTGGTCAACCATTGCTCCCTGTTCTTGAAAATACTGTGTTAAAACTGATTGTTTTCCATTTAAAGTTGTGATAAGAACATGCGTTTGGAAATAAGGTTTTTTTGTAAAGAAATCAAGTTTTGTATGTAAAGAGACAACTTGTCCTAAAACAATTAACAGTGGTGAAGGTAGTGGATGTTTGTCATACATATCTAAAATTGTTTCTAATGTTCCATAACAGGCATCTTGATTTGGTAATGTTGCATTGGATATTAAAGCCATTGGTGTTTGAGGATTTTTTCCTACTTTTAATAATTGTTCAACAATAACTGATAATTTAGCTTTTCCCATCATAAAAACATAAGTCAAATCATCATTTAAAAAGCGTTGATAATCCCACTCATCCTGCTGATTTTGAAAATGTGCAGTAACCACTTCAAATCCAGAACTTAAACCACGATGAGTAATCGGAATCCCCCCATAACAAAGTCCAGCAATCGATGAAGATAATCCTGGTACAACTTCAAAATCAATATGATTTTCATACAATGTTAGAGCTTCTTCACCACCACGTCCAAAGACAAAAACATCGCCACCTTTTAAACGAACAACTTTTTCATAAACTTTGGCTTTTTCTACAAGTAATGCATTAATATCTTCTTGTTTCATGGTATGATAATGAGATTGTTTCCCAACATAAATACATTCACAATCTTCTTTAACATAATTTAAAATTCGTTCATCAATCAAACGGTCATAAACCAAACAATCTGCTTCTTCTATACATCGCATTGCTTTTAATGTATATAAATCCAAAGCTCCTGGTCCTCCACCTACTAAATAAACTTTACCTGCCATAAACTTCTTCCTTCAACTTTCTTGCGATTTCTTTCACCTTTTCTTCACCTTCATCAAGTGAAAAAACTTCGTCTTTTTTTTATCAGCTTACTCCCATCTTCATTTCCTAAAACTGCATAGAAATGAATCAGATTACCTTCTTGTTTAGCATAACTTCCAACCGGAATATGACATCCTCCATTGACTTGAGCTAAAAACAATGATTCTAATTTCATTCTTTGATTAGCCTGCTCATCCCCAATTGCTTCTAGCATCTCTAATAATGGGCTATCTTTTAAAACTTGTAAAGCTAAAATACCTTGACCACAAGCTGGAATCATCTGTGTCTCATCAAAGTATTCTGTAATTTCATCTTCTAATCCTAAACGCTTTAAACCAGCACTCGCTAAAACTAAACCATCAATATTTTGAGTACGAAGTTTTTCTAAACGTGTATTGACATTACCACGAATCCCCACAATTTGTAAATCAGGACGCAATGCTAGTAATTGATAATAGCGTCGTTTACTCCCTGTTGCAATAATACTATGCTTTGGTAATTCAGCTAAACTTTTATAATTTTTTAAAACCAAACAATCACGATAATCACTCGCTGATAATGTTTTGGCAAAAGTTAAACCTTCAGCCATTGTACTAGGCATATCTTTTAAACTATGGACTGCTAAATCAATAGTATGATCTAATAATTCTTTTTCAATTTCTTTGACAAAGATTCCTTTATCATTGATTTTATCTAAAGCAACATCTTGAATCTTATCACCTTTTGTACGAATGATTTTTATTTCATATGTATGCATCGGATATGCTTTTTCTAATTGTGATTTGACATATTCTGTTTGTGTTAATGCTAATGCTGAGCCTCTTGTTCCAATTGTTATTTTCATTTTTGTTCCTCTTTTATATCAAATAATTGATGAATAATATCTACATTTTCAATTTCTTTTGTTTTTATATAATGAATAGGTTCTCTAATCATTTGAAGAAATGATGCTTTTAGCGTCTTTTGTAAGATGTATTGTTCTCTTTGTGATAAATCTAATTTATTAATTAATATCTGATAAGTACGCTCAGCCATTTCTAGACTTTTTGCCTGTAATGATTGTATCATATAATCATTTTGAATACTACTCAACTTTGTTTCGATAACTTCAACTTCTTCTTTTATTCTTTGATGTATACATATCTCATCTTGTTGTCTTAATTGATTATTCACATCAATTTCTTGTTGTAGACTTTCAAAATCAATACATTCAACATACTTATTTTTTTCAATATCTCTAGGAATTGCTAAATCAATAGCAATCAAATGTGTATTGATAAAATCTTTAGCGTAAAAGATATAATGAGGACTAGATGTTGCACTGATTAAAACATCTATTTCATTTAAATATTTTAAACGTTCATCAAAAGTAACATATTGAATATCTGGATATTTTTGTTTAATATCTTCAACACGAGATGATGTACGGTTAGCTAAATAAATTTCATTTTGGGGATAAAGATAAGGTAGACAAGATAAAGCAACTTCTCCTGCTCCAACAATCATGATTTTCTTTTGATTTAATGTCATATTCTTCTTCAAATGATCAATCGCAACATGACTTAATGATAATGATGGTTGCGAAAATTCTGTTTTGATTTGTTTTACAAAATGAATCACTTCAGCAAAAATCAAATTAATTTCTTTACCACCTATTTGCATGTTTCTAGTAAAATCATATGCTTGTTTCACTTGTCCAAGAATTTGATCTTCTCTTACTAACATAGATTCTAATCCACAAGCGACACTCAACAAATGAAAAATAGCTTCTTTTCCTTGATAGGTAAAAATAGCTGGTGAATCAGCTAAATAATCAATATATAAATCTTTAACTGACTGAACTTCATTATTTTGATACATGAAATAAACTTCACTACGGTTACATGTTGAAAGAATAACGCATTGTTCAATGCCTTTTTCTAATAATAAGCCAGCAAACTCTAATTTCTGGCTATCAGTAAAATGAAAACAACCACGTGCATCGATTGCTAATTCTTTGTGACTAATACCAACAACAGCTAGTTTCATAACTTTTTAAAAAACCACGCGAGCGTGGTTTTTATTCTTTAGGTCCTGCTTTTTTATGTTGTGATAATGGTTTCAAATGAATGTTTGCACGTTGTTCATTTTCTGTCCAATATAATTCTTCGGCAACTAAACATTCAGGATTTAATTCAACACCATCTAAAATCAATTCTTTGAATTTTGGATATCCTGAAATATCAATTAAGTGACCACCATGTAAGTATTCTGGCTTATTATCCATAACCCATGCAGAGAATTTTTGCCAATTTCCAAAAACTTGTAATAAAGCTTCTTCACTAATCCAGTTCAAGAAGATTTTACCCATTCTTGGATATTGTTTGCCAGTACGTCCACCTAATGTTACACGATAGAAAGTCTTTTCTTGTCTTGTCCAAGCACTTGTAGGACATGCAATAACACATTCACCACATCCTACACAACAACATGTATCTTTATCAATCTTACCATCTTTATTTAAAGATAAAACTCTTGTTGCATGATGTTCACAAGCTCTTACACAAGCTCCACATCCAATACATCTTTCTTGATGATATTCCATTTTAGCAATACCCATAATACCAAAGTCATTGAAATGACCTTTTGCACAGTCATTAGGACATCCAGCAATTGATACTTTAATGTGGTAATGACTAGGGAAAATTAATTTTTCAATCTTACGAGCTAATTGATAAGTATTAACATTAGCTTTAATACAATGAGAATTACCAATACAACTCATAATATTACGTGCTCCGATTGTTGGATATCCATGTTCATTAACATCCATATCAACATCACACATTTCTACTTCAATATCATGAATGTAGTTTTTAATATACTTATTGACTTCTTCAATATTTTCATATTTAATACCAGGGATATTTAATGTTTGACGCATCCCAATATGGAATGTTCCATTTCCCCAATTTTGTGCGATATCTTGCACAATTTGTAAATATTTTGCTTCAATCAAAGAACCAGGAACTCGAAGTTGTAACATGAATTCACCAGCAACCTTAGATTGTCTAAAACAATTAATTCTTAGTTTTTTAATATCAATATCATGATTCATTCTTGTTACCCTCCTAGTCTACTAAATATTTAGCTTTTGTATAATTGAAAACTGGTCCATCTAAACAAACATAAGTTTCGTCAATACGGCAATGTCCACATTTACCAACAGCACAAGACATTTTTCTTTCAAAAGAAACCCAGATTTTTCTTCAGGTACACCTAAGCTCATAATCTTTTCAGCAGTCAATTTCATCATAATTGGTGGTCCAACAACAACCACAGCATAATTTCCATCAAAACTATCAAATGGAACTTCTTTTACATAATCAGTAACAAATCCAACATTCCATCCATCAATTTTATCTCTATCTAATGTATAATATGTTGTAAATTTTTCTTTCCATTTCTTTAATTCTTCTTTAAAGATAATACCTTCTTCATTTTTGAATCCAGAAATTAAAGTTAAGCTTTTTACATAACCATCATTTTCAAAACAAGTATTTAACATACTTCTTACTGGTGCTAAACCTGTACCACCAGTCACAACAACTAAATGTTTACCTTTAAATTCATCTTCAACTGGCCATCCATGTCCATAAGGTCCACGTAAGAATAAATGTATCTCCAACTTGTTTATTAAAAATTTTCATCAGTTACTTTACCTACAGAACGAATAGTGAAATCCATCCATCCTTCACCATGAGCTGATACTGAAATTGGTGCTTCACCAATTTTAGGAATAGACAATTGTAAGAATTGACCATGATCAGGTTGAATATCTGTTTTCACTTTAAAAGTATATTCTAATAAACTTTCCTTTTTAATATCAATAATTTCACAAGGAATAGGTTTAACTGGATTCATTCATCATTACTTACCCTCTCTTTCAATTTCTTCAATAGCAGCAGCCATCTTTTCAACTGTCTTAGTTACTGAAATATATTCAGGACATCTTGAAGTACAACGTCCACATCCTACACACATATGATAATCTTTAAAACGTGCTTTGTAATCATGGAATTTATGTAAGATCTTATAACGCATACGATCTCCTGCAGTTGGACGGAATGAATGTCCACCAGCCATATCACTAAATCCATCAATTTGACAAGACGCTGATGTTCTCTTACGTTCACCAATATTCATGTTTTCATTATACATAATATCTGTAGTTGTAAAGCATGTACATGTTGAACAAGCAATTGTACAAGCGCCACAAGAAATACAACGAGAATTAAAAGATTGCCACATTGGATGTTCTTTTAATTTTGCAAGAACTTCTTTATCTTTGATTTCTGGAATCTTAACTTCAATTTGATTTTTTCAATGAATTCAACCTTGAAATCATCATTTGCAGCATCTTCAAAATAAGAATTGAATTCATCATCTTTACTTCAACTAATAATTCATTGTCTAAACAACGAACTCCAATGCTGTATTCATCAGTTTTATTTGTTCCCATACTTACACAGAAACAAGTATCCCAACCTGTACAACATTCCATTAAAACAATTTAATCTTTTTCTTGAAGACGTTTATAATAGAAGTCTTCAAAACCACCGTTTTGTAAATAAACTCTGTTTTGGCGTTCCATTGCATGCACATCACATGGACGCATAAAAATTAAAATCTTTTTGTCATTGACCTTACTTTCTCTGTACTCATCTTCTGTAAAATAGAATAATGGTTGAGTAATAGGGCTCAATACTTCTTTAGCTGGATAATCAGATTTTTGATCAAAAACAACATCTTCGATATTTTCTACACGATCATAACGAACAATGTCAGTATCTGAATATCTTCCTTGCTTTTTAAAGCGTTTTGGCGCATAAATATCATATTCATCAGATAATTGTTCAAAAATGTGATTCATCTGCTTAAAATCGACCTTGTATCCCATCATTTTTCCTCCTAAGTCATTTTATATTTTCATTATATCATTTTTTGTGTTATTATGAAAATACAAAAAAACAATAATATCTATTGGATTTTCCAATAGATAGAAAGGAGATACTATGATTACCCGTAAATCATCTCTATATTTTTAAAACAGTTGCCACAACACAATCCATGTCAAAAGCTGCACAATTGCTTTATATTTCTCAACCAACAATATCACAGAAAATACAGGAAATTGAAAATCAATATGATATTAAATTATTTGAACGATATTCTAAAAAACTTTTTATTACAGAAGAAGGTAAAACTTTATTAAATTTAACCAATTCTATTCTTGGGTTATATGATGATATGGATCATATTTTTTTCTAAAGATAATCGTTTTTCACTCAAAATTGGGGCAACTTTAACTGTTGGAAATACCATTATATCTCCTCTATTAAAGCAATTAAAAGAACAATACCCTAGTATCAATATCGAAGTATGTATTGATAATACCCATATCATTGAAGAAAAATACTTAATAATTACTTAGATATTGCATTAATTGAAGGTGAATTAACCCATCCCGATTTCATTGTTACGCCAGTCATTCATGATAAACTTGTTTTCGCTTGTGCCTATGATTTTCCTATACCTGATACTTTAGAAATTCAAGAATTAACCCGTTATCCTTTTATCAATCGTGAAGAAGGTAGTGGTACTCGTGAACAATTAGAAGAATATATTAAAAAACATCATATTCATTTAAAATCTTCATGGGAATGTCATAGCTGGGAAGCTGTTAAACAAGCCATCCTTTATAATCATGGTATTGCTTTAGTGCCTTTACAACTTATTGAAAATGAAGTTTATAATGGTGATTTGAAAATTATTCCTATCGATTCTATTTCGTTAGAAAGAGATTTTTGTATCTGTTATCATAAAAATAAAAAAGTCACAAAAAAACTAAGCGCTTTTATTGAAACTTGTCAAATATATGGTCAAGAACTTAAAAACGGTTATATTCAAAATCAAGACTCAATTCCAAATAAATAAAATTGAGTCTTTTTATTATATTAAATTCTATGAAACAATTCTTTGTCGGTATTGTTGACGTTCTATTGGTGGAATATCCAATAATTCCATGGCATCTTCAATAGTACAGCTATTCTTCATCATTAACTTCTTAATAAGCTTCATACGTTCCTTATCCTTGCCTATTTTTTCACCTTCCATGTATCCTTCTTCTTTTCCATTCAAATAACCTTCATCTCTTATCTTCTGCCAGATTTCACACATCTCTCTCTTTCCTCCTTCACTCTCTTTGTAATACCCTACCTGTTTCTTCAACACTTCATAATTCATACTCTCAACTTCTTTGCACATAA
>ENA-OQAB01001070-OQAB01001070.1-human-gut-metagenome-genome-assembly--contig:-NODE-1070-length-13483-cov-4.318658_pt1 | contig 13483 bp, 12 predicted proteins | sample MGYA00242490_ERZ504517 | MGnify/ENA primary metagenome ERZ504517 (study PRJEB26092, sample SAMD00036298) | human gut metagenome | host: Homo sapiens | study: EMG produced TPA metagenomics assembly of...
TCTTTTTGTTTATTTATTTGGCTTCTCCAGGCGTTTTTTCTGTTCACTGCTCAATTTGTTTGATGCTTTTTTCTGGCGTTGGTAAGTCTTCAGGCATAGGCCTCCAATTCTTAATTGTTTGTCGTACTTTAGCACCTACTTTATAGTGATGTTTGATTAGCTAACTTTTTTTGATTTTATATTTTCTCGGCGAAGTTTTTCGTCTGTTTGTGTTGCGCGAAATAAATTAGCGGCTAATTCGGTACTACCCATATGGTCTAATATTTTTTGACTCATTTTTTAGTCCTTTTCGCTCATGAATCTCTTTCGCCCCTAATCCACCGTATAATCCCTGATATCCTTTGTTTTGGAATATGGCATAGTCCATGGGCGTTTTTACACCAGCCTGCTGTGCGGCTTCAACAAGTGATTTGTTGTGTTCAGTTAAATCACTACGAATAGCTAATCGCTTTTGGTTTTCTGTAAGGTGTTCAAAATCTTCAGACAGTTCTTGCTGTCGAGTTTTTATGGCAAAATAAGTTTGGGCGAGAGATATTGCTTGTTTTCGGGAGTCTCCATTCATTGCAATGAGGTAACAAGCATATCTTGATAGTTGGACATCATTAACCTCGCGTACGGCTCCTTTTGCTAAAGAAATCATTTTGCCAACGTTGGCAAAATGTTCAGAGACTTTATTATTACTGGACTCGCATGCTATTCTTGCTTTATCAATGATGGATTCAAAGCGTCTCCATTGCTTGTATCCTAATACGCTCATTAGTTCTCTAGCTAGCCAATATTCTTGTCCATATTCATTTATATGTTTAATAGATTCAAATAGTGACTCGTTGATATTATCAAGTGTGGTCATAAATTTATCATTCCTTTCTAATTTTTGTTGGGAATAGCGTTTTGTAGTCATGGGAACTGTAAAAGTTTCTTACGAATAATGAAGAAAGCATTTATTCAATAGAGGTATCTCTTTTTTGTTTATTAGGGATTCTATAGAAAGCGATTTCTAAAGCCTTCATAACAATATTTCGATCCTCATCGGTCAACCTATAATGTAGCCATTGAAGCTAATTTTTGCATGATATAGAATTTCATTAAGGTCACTAGAAGAATGATCTGCATGGATGTTTTGATGAGGGGTTCGACCAGTAAGATAGTCTAAGGATGTGTCGTAATAATTAGCAAGAGTAATCAATACAGACAGGGGAGGTGTTCGCCGGTTATTTTCATAATTTGCGAGGGTGCTTTGTTTGATGTTTAATGCCAGACAAACATCGAGCTGCATTAGACCTTTGCTCTCTCGGATGCTTTTTAATTTATCGCCAAGCTTTATTTCTTCTTTAATCGGAATATCGGCAACAAGATGATCCAACTGGGAAATAGAGTTTTCATTACTGGTGGTTTGTTGCATCTGTGGCGAAGGGATAAGTGCTTCTAATGGGGTCCCAGTTGCACTAGCGATTAATTGTAATGTTGATATACTAGGATTGTATCTGTCTTTTTCAATATCGCCGATATATGAACGAGATAGCCCTGTCTTTCTAGCAAGCTCTACTTGAGTTAATCTAACGGATTTTCTAGCTTCCTTGATTCTTTCGCCGATACCCTTCATAAATTATACTTCCTTGATTGTAGCTCTGTTCTGTCTTTTAAACATTTATTAATTCTTTGGATTGAGTAGAAGGCTATTTCTAATGATTTCACAATAAGGATTCGCTCATCATTTGTTATATTGTAGATGTTGCCATTAAAAATAATGCTAGCTTGTTCAAGAAATTTGTTTAGATCTTTTTGGGGGAGTGAAAATTTATTCTTACCAGTCAGAATATAATCGATAGATACACCAAAAAAATTAGAAAATTTGATTAATTCATCGTCGTGGATAGGGCGTTTCCCCAGTTCAATCCTATTTAAAATAATTCGATTCATTCCGAGTATTTCTGCGACTTCTTTTTGCTGGAGCTTCTTTTCCTTCCTTAGTTCCGTGATTCGTTGACCGGCTCTCACAATATCGCCTCCTTTTTACAAAATATAACTTGTATTAAGTATAATAGTTATATTTTTGTAAAAATCAATTGGAGCTGCAGAATACATCACTAGAACAAACTATATTATGGTAATATAGAGACTGAAGACGTTCCTTACGTTATAGAATTATAAAGATAGGAGAACGTATTCATTCGTCTCTTTTTTGTTTCGACACTGTTTTCTTCCTATCTAAATATGTTATAATAAAATCGATATATGATTATAGGGAGGAGTCGATTTACATGAATGAAATCTTTGCCAGACGGAGTATCCGGAAATTTTTGCCTACCATGGTTGAAGATGAAAAGATAGAACAGCTGCTGCGTGCTGCCATGGCCGCTCCATCTGCCGGAAACCAACAACCTTGGGAATTTTATGTCGTCCGCGACAAACGGGTCATTCAGGACTTATCTCAATGCAGTCCGTATGCAGGCTGTGCCAATGGTGCTGCCTTAGCCATTGTCGTCTGTTCTCGTGACGAACACATGCGTTTTCCTGCTTTTACGCCCCTTGATCTCAGTGCAGCCGTTGAAAATATCCTCATCGAAGCGGTACACCTCGATCTCGGTGCTGTTTGGCTTGGCGTTACGCCCTATCGGGCTCGTGAAGTTTTGGTACGTCGGGCTTTGGGTGCTCCTAAAGGCGTTACCCCCTTTGCCATCGTTGCTCTCGGTTATCCTCAGGCAACAGCAGAAGACAAACCGCATGAAGACCGCTATGATCCATCCCGCATTCATTACGTATAATTCTTGTACGGCCTCGAAAGGGTCCTGTCGCTACTTGGCAGGGCCTTTTCCTATTTAAACTTAAAGAAGGAATTTCTATGATTGAAGAAAAAAAGCCTGTCACCGTCCATTTGGCTGAACTGCGGCGACGCCTCCTCTTTTCGCTGGCAGCCTGGCTCGCGGGCAGTATCGCCGCCTATGCCTATGTAGAAGATATCATCGCCGTCATTTCAGCTCCGGCAGGAAAGCTGTATTTTTTGAATCCGGCTGAAGTATTCTTTTCTTATCTGCAAGTCGCGGGAGTGACCGGTTTATTTGTGACCCTGCCCATCCACTTTTATGAATTATGGCGTTTTTTAAGACCGGGACTCCGCGATAAAGAGGCCAAGGCTTTCGTTTGGTTTATGCCGGCCGCTCTTGTTTTGTGGTATGGCGGGGCTGCTTTTTCCTTCTTTGTCGTATTTCCCCAAGCCGTTCAATTTTTCTGAGTTTTTCTGCCCTCTCCCTGCAGCCCATGTTTTCTTTGGCGGCGTATCTGTCCTTCTTCATCGCCTTTGTGCTGCCTTTTGCCATCGGCTTTGAACTGCCCCTGGTGCTGATCATCTTGGCGCGTCTGGGATTGGTGACCGGTCAGTCCCTGCGTCAGAAGCGGCGCTTTTTTTATAGTAGGTGCCTTCATCTTTGCCGGCGTCGTATCGCCGACGACGGATATGATTACTCAGACGGCCATTGCCGTGCCCTTGATCCTCCTTTATGAGGGGACGATTGTGGTTATGAGATTTATGAAGCCCTAGGCATATTTATTGAAATAAATGATTTTATGATTCATGTATACAGTATTTTTTTGTATACAAAGTGGCCGTCCCTTGTAATGTGTTTCCATTTTGCTATAATAGAGAAAGCGGTGAATGTATGGGCATCGATTGGCTGTGCGTTTACCGGTCTGATTCAATTTTTATACGCAGGAGGGTATTTTCATGAAAAAAATTCGTTCGGTTTTAGTTGCCAACCGCGGAGAAATTGCCATTCGTGTTTTCCGGGCTTGTAATGAACTGGGAATCCGCACGATTGCGATTTATTCCAAAGAAGATTCGCTGTCGCTGCATCGTTTCCGTGCAGATGAATCGTATCTCGTTGGTGAAGGCAAAAAACCGGTAGATGCATATTTAGATATTGAAGATATTATCCGTATTGCCCATGAGCACGACGTCGATGCCATCCATCCCGGTTACGGATTCTTGTCCGAAAATGCGGACTTAGCGAAACGCTGTGAAGAAGAAGGTATTATCTTTATCGGTCCTAAAGTAGAACACCTCATCATGTTCGGCGATAAGATCAATGCCCGTATTCAGGCAAAAAAGGCCGGTATTCAGTACATCCCCGGCAGTGACGGCCGCGTTGAAAGCTATGAAGAAGTCGAAAATTTTGCCAAGGAAGTCGGACTTCCGATTATGCTGAAAGCTGTAAACGGCGGCGGCGGCCGCGGCATGCGTATGGTCGACTCCATGGAAGAACTGCGCGATGCTTATGAACGGGCAAAATCGGAAGCCCAGCTGGCTTTCGGCAGCGATGAAATTTATCTTGAAAAGTGTATCATTAACCCGAAGCACATCGAAGTCCAGATCATGGGCGACGAACACGGCAACGTCATTCACCTCTTTGAACGTGACTGCTCTATCCAGCGCCGTCATCAGAAGGTTGTTGAAACGGCTCCGGCTTCGGCCCTGCCGGTAGAGCTTCGTCAGAAAATCTGCGATGCTGCCTTGAAGTTGATGAAAAACGTTCATTACGTCAATGCCGGTACGGTCGAATTCTTGGTTACGCCGGACGGCAACTTCTACTTCATCGAAGTTAACCCCCGTGTCCAGGTAGAACACACGGTCACCGAAATGATTACGGGTATCGACATCGTCCAGACTCAGATTAAAGTCGCTGAAGGTTATGCCCTCGACAGCGATGAAATCGGCATTAAGTCTCAGGATGCTGTCCACTGTCTCGGCAATGCCATCCAGTGCCGTATTACGACAGAAGATCCGCTGAATAACTTCATGCCGGATTCCGGTAAAATCACGGTATACCGCAGCGGCGGCGGCTTCGGTGTCCGTCTCGACAGCGGCAATGCTTATACAGGCGCCATCATTACGCCGTACTATGATTCGCTCTTGGTCAAGTCGACGACGTATGGCCTCGATCATGCTAAAGCCGTTCAGAAGATGCTCCGCGTCCTGCAGGAATTCCGTATCCGCGGCGTCAAGACCAATATCGGCTTCTTGATCAACGTCCTGAAGAGTCCTGAATTTGTCGACGGTTCGTATAATGTCAACTTCATCGACAATCATCCGGAACTGTTCAAACTGCCGGTTGTACAGGACCGCGGCACGAAACTCTTAGAGTACATCAGCGATACGACGATTAACGGCTATGCCGGCGCCGGCCACCAGGAAAAGACTGAATTTGAACCTTTGGAACTGCCGAGTGTTGAAAACGGCCCGTATCCGGACGGCACGAAACAGAAATTTGATGCCATGGGACCGGAAAAATTCTCCCAGTGGATCAAAGAACAGCATAAGGTATTCTTCACCGATACGACTATGCGTGACGCTCACCAATCCTTGTTTGCTACTCGTGTCCGCACCATCGATATGCTCCGTGTCTTGGAAGCAGCCTCGAAGAAACTCCCGAACCTCTTCTCGTATGAATGCTGGGGCGGGGCGACCTTCGACGTAGCTTATCGCTTCCTTTATGAAGATCCTTGGGTTCGCCTGCGCCAGATGCGCGAAAAGGCTCCTAACATCCTTCTCCAGATGCTCGTCCGCGGTGCTAATGCCGTCGGCTACACCAGCTATCCGGACAATGTCGTCAAAAACTTCATCGACCTCTCGGCCAAGAACGGCATCGACGTCTTCCGTGTTTTTGACAGCCTTAACAGCTTAGACAATATGTACGGCACGATTCAGGCCGTTCGTGAAAACAATAAATTGGCAGAAGTAGCCCTCTGCTACACCGGCGATATCCTCGATCCGTCGCGGAATAAATACGATTTGGCCTACTACGTCAACATGGCTAAGGAATTGAAAAATGCCGGTGCCAACATCATCGCCATTAAAGATATGGCAGGTCTCTTGAAACCGGAAGCTTCTTACCGTTTGGTATCGGCTTTGAAAGATGCCGTTGACCTTCCGATTCACCTCCATACCCATGATGGTTCGGGCAATGCCATTACGACGTACAGCCGGGCTATCGATGCCGGTGTCGATATCGTCGACGTTGCTTATTCGGCCTTTGCCGGCGGTACCAGCCAGCCGAGCATGAGCACCTTGTATTACGCTTTGAGCGGCAAGGATCGTCAGCCGGACCTCGACGTCAATGCTATGGAAGAAATGTCCCGCTACTGGGCTACGGTTCGTCCGTACTACAAAGGCGTTGACAAAGCCGAAGCTTATCCGAATACGGAAGTCTATCAGCATGAAATGCCGGGCGGTCAGTTCTCCAACCTCCGCCAGCAGGCTAAGGCTGTAGGCCTCGGCGACCACTGGAATGAAATCAAAAAGATGTACCATACGGTCAGCATGATGTTCGGTGATATCATCAAAGTTACGCCGTCGTCCAAGGTTGTCGGCGACATGACCTTGTTCATGGTCCAGAACAACCTGACCGAACAGGATATCTACGATAAAGGCGACGTCCTCGACTTCCCGCAGTCCGTCGTCGAATTCTTCGAAGGCCGTATCGGCATTCCGTATCAGGGCTTCCCGGAAAAACTCCAGAAGATTATCCTCAAAGGAAAGAAACCCCTTACGGAACGGCCGGGCAAGAGCCTGGCACCGGTCGACTTCGACGCCGTCCGTGCCAAATTGGCTGAAAACGGCTACAAGCACGAAGCCGAAGACATCAATGCTTACTGCCAGTATCCGAAAGTCTTCGAAGACTACAATGAAAAGGTCAAGAGATTCGGCGATGTCAGCGTCCTCGATACGCCGACCTTCTTCTTCGGCATGAAGAAAAATGAAGAACTTCACGTTGAAATCGAAGAAGGGAAGGATCTCATCATCACCCTGATCAATATCAGCGATCCTGATGAAAGCGGTGTCCGTACGGTTACCTTCATGTTCAACGGTGCCGAACGTGAAATTCGCATCCAGGATAAGAGCGTCGACATGAAGACCGTTTCCCGCCGTAAGGCAGATCCTGATAAGGCCGGTGATATCGGTGCCACCTTGTCCGGTTCGGTCGTCAATGTCCTCGTTTCCAAGGGCCAGAAAGTTAAGAAGGGCGAACCCTTAGTCGTTACCGAAGCCATGAAGATGGAAACGACGATTACGTCGCCTATCGACGGAACTGTCGGTGAAATCTATGCCGTCAAAGGCCAGGCTATCATCAGCGGCGACTGCTTGCTGGAAGTATTGGAATAAGATTACGGTTTATAAAGCAATAAAAGGTGCTGCCGCATGTGCGGCAGCACCTTTTTCATTAAAGGAGAAATAGCTATGAAAATGGTAACCGTCTATTTACTGGGGAAGAGATTTTCGGTTCCTGAAGATTTGACGATTATGCGGGCTATGGAATACTCCGGTTTCCGCCTGGTTCGCGGCTGCGGATGCCGAAGCGGGTTCTGCGGGGCCTGCGCCGTCGTCTACCGTCTGAAAGGACAGACTGAAACTCATTCGGCCCTGGCTTGTCAAACGAAGGTTGAAGACGGCATGTGTGTCGGCCGGCTGGAATCGTTTCCCATCAAAAAGATGGAATATGACATGGACGATCTGCCCGTTGCCGGAAATGTCGTCGGTCAGCTTTATCCTGAGATTTATAACTGCATTCACTGCAATGCCTGCACGCGGAACTGTCCTCAAGGGATTCAAGTCATGAAATACATCGCTTTGGCCCAGAAAGGTGATTACGCCGGCTGTGCGAAAGAGTCCTTCCGCTGTGTCTGCTGCAATATCTGTGCTGCCAGCTGTCCGGCGAAAATCAGCCACGGACCGGTCGGCCTCTTGGCACGGCGCCTCATGGGTAAGTATATTGCCAAAAAGAGCCGTCATTTGGAGGACCGCGTAAAAGCGATTCAAGAAGGGCAGTATATTGCCGATGTACAGCGGTTGATGGAAGCCGATGACGATGAATTGCGCCGCTTATACGAAGGGCGGACGATTGAAAAATAGGAGGACCTCATGATATATACCGAAGAAATGCGGGCGTCTCAGGCGCGGGTCGAGGCGACGCGCAGTATCCGCTTGTCGGAAGCATTGCCGCGGTTTACGGCTGAAGAAAAGGATGCCCTTTTAAAACAATTTCATCCTGATTATCACGAAGACGGTTTTACACGCTTGTCCGTAGGACCCAATAAGGGCGATCAAGTACCGTCTGAGCTGGCCGTCCTCTTACAAGGCCAGAGCCGCATGGATGAAGCCGACGTCGATGTCGACCATATCCAGTTTGAGACCGACGTCCTGGTCATCGGCGGCGGCGGGGCCGGTGCTGCTGCCGCTATTGAAGCGGCCCGCCATGGAGCGAAGGTCCTCATGGCCACGAAATTGCGGCTGGGCGATGCCAATACGGGCATGGCTGAAGGAGGCATACAGGCTGCCGACAAGGAAAACGATTCGCCGGCAGCTCATTATTTGGACGCTATGGGCGGCGGTCATTATAAGAATATTCCCGAACTGCTCTCTGAACTGGTCCTTCATGGGCCGGAAGCCATTCAGTGGCTCAGCTCTTTGGGCGTCCTATTCGACAAGGACCGTGACGGAGCCATGGTAACGACCCACGGCGGCGGGACGTCTTATAAACGGATGCATGCTTGCGGGGATTATACGGGAGCGGAAATCATGCGCGTTCTTCGCGATGAAGTCCGTAACGCCGGCGTCGATGTCATCGAATATTCGCCGGCTGTCGAATTGCTGCTTGACGGGGAAGGCCGGGCTGCCGGTGCCGTCTTGTATGATTTCGATACCCGGGAATACCACGTCGTTCGAGCAAAAAGCGTCATCCTCGCTGCCGGTGGTGCCGGGCGTCTCCACTATCAAGGCTTTCCGACGTCGAATCATTATGGATCGACGGCAGACGGATTGGTCATGGCCTATCGGGCCGGCGTCCCGCTCCTGTATGCCGGCGCTATTCAATATCACCCGACAGGGGCTGCTTACCCGCCTCAGATTTATGGAGCCCTGGTCACGGAAAAGGTCCGTTCTCTCGACGCCATGCTGGTCAATAAGGACGGCGATGCCTTCCTCCATCCGTTAGAAACGAGAGATGTCGTGGCCGCGGCCATTATTCGCGAGTGCCAAGAACGGAATAAAGGCGTCTATGCCCTGCACGGCCAGGCCGTCTGGCTCGATACGCCTATGGTCGATATCCTTCATGGGGAAGGGACGATGGAAAAAAGACTGCCGGCTATGATTCATATGTATGAAAAATTCGGCATCGATATCCGAAAGCAGCCGATTTTAGTCTATCCGACCCTCCATTATCAAAATGGCGGCATCTGCATCGGAGCTAAGAGTGAAACAAAAATCCCCGGCCTCTATGCGGCCGGGGAAGACGTCGGCGGCATTCACGGGAAGAACCGCCTCATGGGAAACAGCCTCTTGGATATCATCGTCTTTGGTCGGATTGCCGGGACCGAGGCGGCGGCCTACAGTGAGCAGGCCCATCCCGGAAAGGGGAATCTCGACCACGTTCGTCGCTTTGATGAAGAACGGGCCGCTGCCGGCATTACCGAAAAGGTATTATCGCCGAAACTCCTTCCGGACTACACCCATAATCGGGGTACCCGGGGGTAAGTGTTAATCCGCCAATTTTTCACCGTGCAGATGGTGTACCTTCCAGGTGATGGCCAGACTGAGGCACAAGAGAATCGTGCCGGCGCCCCAAAAGACGTACTTCATTCCGATATAGGTGGCGATGATGCCGCCTAAAATCGGGCCGCCCATGGCGCCGACCTGTTGGGCTGAGAACATGAGCCCGAAGACCCGACCTTTGATGTTGGCACTCGTCTTTTCCGCCAAGATGGCATTGATCGACGGATAGATGCCGGAGAAGAAGAGGCCGACGGCGAATTGGCTGGCCGCGAAGGTGTAAAGCGTATCGGGAAGGGACTGGATGAGGAAGAAAATACCTGCCAGAACCAGTACGATGCGCAGGGTCTTTACGAAACCGTGGCGCTGACCGAAACGGCCCCAGAGGGGAGCCGTAATGGCGCTGGCAAAACCGCCCAGGGAGAAGATAAGACCGGCTACGAAGACCAGGTTGTCGATATCTCCGGCAAGGTAAGAAATATAGGTCGTTAAAATCGGCTGGACGATGAGGATGACAGCCTGCACTAAGGCGGCGCTGATGAGCATCAGGCGGATGACAGGCGTCTTCCACAGGCTGACTTGGCCGCTTTGGCTGTCGGCACTGATGGTATCGGCAGACGGTGCCGTGTCCGTCGGTGGTTCTTTAATAAAGAAGACCAGGACTAAAAAGTTAAGGAACAAAGCGGCGGCTGCCAAAAAGAAGGATTGGCGCATGCCGAAGGTTTCGGCTAAGATGCCGCCAAAGAGGGGGCCGATGATGCCGCCGGCTGTGAGGGCCCCTTGCATGACGCCCAGGCAGATGCCCAGTTTTTTGGGCGGAGCATAGGTGGTCATGATGGCCAGTTCCATGGGCCACAGGCCCGATGCAAAACCTTGGAACATACGCATGAAAGTCAGTTCCAGCGGTGTCGTTACGATACCGCCGAGAAAATAACTGATAGATAAAAGAAAACTGGCGCGAATCGCCATGAGTCGTTTGCCTCTCTTGTCGGCCATCCGTCCCCATATGGGGGCCATGACGGCACTGATGAGAAAGGTAGAGGAAAAGACGATACCGGACCAAATGTTGACCGACGCCGGATCGACGCCGAGGTCTCGGGTAAGATACATAGGCAGGAAGGGGATGAGCATGGTGTAGCTTGAGGACATGAAGACGACGTTACACGTTAGAATTACTAAACAAAGTTTCCAGTTCACAGCGATCACCTTTCTTTCGATTTGTTAACGTAGTCAATTTACTATTATACGCCGCCGCCAGGATAATAACAACGGCCATTGCCTTGTCATGAGAAAGATAGGGCCTTATAATTAATAGTATCTATGTTGGAAAGGAATGATTCTCCTTGGCCATTTATCTCGCAAAGCGCCTGCTTGGCGCCTGTATCGTCCTATGGGCGGTCATTACCATTACTTTTGGTCTGATGCACGCCATTCCCGGCGGTCCTTTTACGCAGGAAAAAAAGCTTCCGCCGGCTGTCATGGCGACGGTGGAAGCCCGGTATCACCTCGATGAACCCTTGTGGAACCAGTACGTCGATTACGTCCGCCATGCTGCTGTTCTCGACCTGGGTCCGTCTTACAAATATCCCGGTAAAACGGTCAACGATATCATCGCCGAAACCCTGCCTGTATCGGCTGAGCTCGGGCTTATCAGCCTTCTCCTTGCCATCGGGGCCGGTATCCTTGCCGGCATGGCTGCTGCCTGGTATAAGAATACCTGGGTTGATTACGGGATGATGATCGGCGCTACTCTCGGCGTTTCGGTCCCCAGTTTTATCTTTGCAGCCGTTCTCATACAGCTCTTCGCTTTTACTTGGCCTGTCCTGCCGGCGGCTTTGTGGAAAGGTCCGGCCTATGTCATCCTGCCGGCCTTGGCTCTGGCTGCGCAGCCGACGGCTTTTATTATGCGTCTGACAAGGTCTAGCCTCGTCGATGCCTTGGGACAGGATTATATCCGGACGGCACGCTCTCGAGGCATTGGTTCTTGGTCCTTATTGTACCGTCATGCCCTGCGCAACGCCCTCCTGCCCGTCGTCAGTTATATCGGGCCCTTGGCCGCGGCCTTGATGACCGGGAGCTTTATCGTCGAGACGATTTTTGCCATTCCCGGATTGGGGCGTCACTTCGTTACCAGTATTTATAACCGCGATTACACGGTCATCTTGGGGATTACTATTTTTTACAGTTTTCTTATCATGATGATGAATTTACTCGTCGACCTCATCTATCCGCTCTTAGATCCGCGCATTACCGTCGACAGCCGAAAGGAGGAATAGCCATGGATTTCACACCGATTACGGAGGCGGACCGAAGGGAACCCTATGTGGCACCTCAAACGCTGAGGGACCGCGGTTGGCGGCGGATGAAGGCAATCCCTTGGCCCTTTGGGGCATGGCTATCGTCATCGTCATGACACTCTTGGCGGTCATCGGACCTTTTTTATCCCCCTATACTTATGCCGACCAGAGTTTTTCTGATGCTATGCCTGCCGTCGGCAGCACACTGGTTCGGAACCGACTCACTCGGACGGGACCTCTTTGTCCGCGTCTTGTACGGTGCCCGCATTTCCTTATCCATCGGCCTGGTGGCCAGCCTTATTAACGTCTTCATCGGCGTTCTCTACGGCGGGATTGCGGCCTTGGCCGGAGGACGGATCGACCGGATCATGATGCACGTCGTCGATATCCTGTACTCCATCCCCATGCTGCTCTACGTCATTTTGCTGATGGTCGTCTTCAAACCGGGGCTGATCAACATTTATTTAGCCTTAGGTATCGCCTATTGGCTCAATATGGCCCGTGTCGTCCGCGGCCAGATCCTCAGCCTGAAACAGCAGGAATACGTCATGGCTGCTCGTTCCTGTGGGACGTCGACCTGGCAGATTTTGCGGCGTCATATGATTCCCAACTGTGTCGGGCCGATCATCGTTACACTCACCTTATCGATTCCGGAAGCCATCTTTACGGAAGCCTTTTTAAGCTTTATCGGTCTGGGAGTATCGGCACCGATGGCGAGCTGGGGTGTCCTGGCTTCAGAAGGCATTAACAGCATGCGCTCCTTCCCCTTTCAGCTGGCCTTTCCGGCCTTGGCCCTATGCATTACCATGCTGGGCTTCATGTTCTTAGGCGATGGCCTGCGCGATGCCTTGGACCCGCAGCATCAGAAGGAGGGGAGCCGATGAATCCGTTACTCGAAGTGCGTCATCTGTCTATTTCATTCCACACGTACCGAGGCCTTTTAGAAGCTGTTCATGACGTATCGATTACGGTCCGGCCCGGTGAAACCGTCGGCATTGTCGGCGAATCGGGATGCGGCAAGTCGGTTACGTCCCAGGCGGTTATGAAATTATTGCCCCAGGGAGCTGCGGAATACCGGAACGGCGAGATTTTATGGGAGGGACGCGACCTCCTGCCCTTGTCAGAATCGGAGATGAATGGCCTTCGCGGCCGCGATATGGCTATGATTTTTCAGGATCCCATGACATCCCTCAATCCGGTTCTCACCATTGGGGCCCAGCTTTGTGAAGGGCTCGCCCTCTATCAGAAACTGTCCAAACAGGAGCAGCGGACAAAGGCTGTAGAACTGTTAAAAGCCGTCGGTCTGACCTCACCGGAAAAGCGGCTCGACCAATATCCGCATCAATTATCGGGCGGTATGCGTCAGCGCTGTCTCATTGCCATGGCACTATCTTGTTCGCCGAAACTCCTCTTTGCCGATGAGCCGACGACGGCTCTCGACGTTACGACAGAAGCACAGGTCTTGGACGTCTTAAAGAAAATGCAGGGCAGAACTCGGGTATGGCCGTCGTCCTCATTTCCCATAATCTGGGCGTCATTGCCCAGATGTGCCGCCGCATTTACGTCATGTATGCCGGTACCAGTCGTTGAAGAAGGGACGGCAGAGGATATTTTTTACCGACCGGCTCATCCTTATACCAAGGGGCTG
>ENA-OQAB01001071-OQAB01001071.1-human-gut-metagenome-genome-assembly--contig:-NODE-1071-length-13468-cov-2.483922_pt1 | contig 13468 bp, 16 predicted proteins | sample MGYA00242490_ERZ504517 | MGnify/ENA primary metagenome ERZ504517 (study PRJEB26092, sample SAMD00036298) | human gut metagenome | host: Homo sapiens | study: EMG produced TPA metagenomics assembly of...
CGAGATCTCGACGTTGCGGGCTGGAGGCTGATTTATGCTGAACGACAAAAATCTGACCCTTTCGGTTATTCATGCTGCCCTCCTATGTTCCGGCCACGGATCTGGATGAATCCGGTGCGGTGCTGAACGCAGGACAGCTCCGGCCTTACTACGGCAGTCCCGCGTGCTGGGGCTTGCGGAGCTGATGAATGCCGTATGGGACGGTGCGCTGTGACCCGAAGATCCTGCAGAAGATCCGCGACTGTACCGAAGCGGGAAAGATCGTGGATGGCCATGCGCCGCTCTTGAGCGATAAGGACCTGAATGCTTATATTGCGGCAGGCGTTCAGTCCGATCACGAGTGCTCCAACATTGAGGAAGCCATGGAAAAACTCCGGCGCGGACAATACATCATGATCCGGGAAGGAACGGCTGCCAAAAATATGGAGGCCCTGATGCCGCTGTTCCGGGAGCCCTATTGCAGCCGCTGTATGCTGGTGACGGATGATAAGCACCCCGGTGACCTGCTGGACAGCGGCCACATCGATTCCAACATCCGTAAAGCGATCCGGCTGGGCGCAGACCCAGCAGTGGCCGTCAAAATGGCAACGCTGGTCCCGGCACAGTATTTTGGATTAAAGCAGCACGGTGCCGTGGCACCGGGGTATGCTGCCGACCTCATTGTAGTATCGGATTTTGAATCCTTTACGGTCGAACAGGTTTACAAGAACGGCACGCTGGTGGCCGAGCACGGAAAAACGCTGAAACCCGCACCGCTTGACATCGACCGTGTGAGATTTTCCCACGTTATGGATTCCTTTGATCTGGATGAGATCACACTGCAGGACCTGGAACTTCGGGAAAGCGGGGAGCAGGAGCGTGTCATCTGCCTGAACCGGGGCGAGCTGCTTACGGAGGAAAAAATCATCCCGTTCCAACGGCATCCGGGCAAAGCTCCCGGTGTGGACCCGGAACACAACATCGTAAAACTCGCCGTTTTTGAGCGGCATCATCACTCCGGCCATGTGGGCATTGGCTTTTTAGGAAACTTCAGCCTGAAATGCGGAGCCGTTGCATCGAGCATCGCACATGATTCCCATAACCTGATTGTGGCAGGGGACAACGATACCGATATGATGCTGGCCGGCAATACTGTGCGGAAAAACAAAGGCGGACTTGCGTTTGTGGCAGATGGACAGGTCGTGGCAGAACTTGCGCTTCCGGTGGCCGGATTGATGAGCACCGAAAGCGCAGAGAGCGTTGCGGCGAAAATGCAGGCGCTGAACGATGCCCTCAAGGCACATGGTGGTAGCGGAAGATATCGGCATCTTTATGACCCTCGCCTTCGTCAGCCTTCCGGTCATTCCCAAAACTCAGACTGAATACATACGGCATCATCGATGTAGCGCAGCAGAAAGTCGTTCCGGCTGTTTTTTTAATACGCGATAACAAAAAATAACTGCCGGAGACCGACCCGAATGGTCCGTCTCCGGCAACAGAACAGTTCGTTCCTACTCTTAGAAACGAGCCGCATCAAGAGAAAAATTGACGGAAATTCTTATTTGATAAATCGGAATTTGAAGGAGTGTTAAATATGAAATTCCCATTTTATGACGCACCAAATACAGCTACAATAACCTGTTGCCACATATTAGAGAATGGAGAACCTATTTTGTATGTATCACATGATGAAGATGATGGAATGTGGCAATTTCTATGTGGAAAAGCACATGAAACAGACGAAGCAAAGTTAGTATCCTTAAAATCAGTATTCGACTTAGATAATTCTGTTGGTATTCTAAAGGATATGCCTTGCGGTTACTATGCTGAAAGAAAAGCTCAAGATGATGAATGGAGTGTTAGAAAACGGTAACTATCAGCTCGGTCAATTCGCGTTTATCAAGGTGAACATTTAAGTATTAAAAACGGGAGTGAAACAAATGATGACCATTGCACAGATCATGGAAAAGATGATCGCCTTTTCCGAAGGGAATATCCATGACATCACGCACCTGAGCTGCGTGTGGACCTATGCCAAAACGGCAGCGGGTATCCGGCTGACGAAAACAGTGTTTGGAGTGTAAAAATGATTCAGAAGCATTGCTTTGAATGCGGCACGGCATTGATTGAAAAAGAACTGGAAGAAGAGGGCATTGTGCCTTATTGCCCGAAATGCCAGCAATACCGGTTCCCGATGTACAATGTGGCAGTCAGCATGATTGTTGTGGATGAGGAAACCGGGAAAATTCTGCTCATCCAGCAGTACGGCAAGCCCTCTTATATTCTGGTGGCCGGGTATGTGAACCGCGGTGAGGCAGAAGAACACGCCGTGGTGCGGGAAGTCCGGGAAGAAACCGGGTTGGAAGTAGAACACCTCCGGTTCAACCGTACCAAGTTTTTTGAGCCGTCTAACACGCTGATGTGCAACTTTACGGCTTTCGTCAGAACCGCAAAGGCGCTGCATATCAACCACGAAGTGGACCGCTGCAGGTGGTTCACCCCACAGGAAGCCAGAGAAAACATCCGTCCCAACAGCCTTGCGGCGGAATTTTTGAATGCGTATCTGGACGAAGTGGGGAATAAGCCGATGGAGATGTGATTCGTGGCTGTGCCACGGGAATTTTGACGGAGAGTATGGAAAAAAGTTGGTTCGGCCTGTTTCGGTTGACTTTTTTATAAAGAATCGGTATATTGATACTATATAGTATCAATAAGTATCAACTGCGAGGTGGACAGAATGGATGGGGCACAGTTTGCCAAAATGCTTTCAGATAAGCATTTGTTTGAACTCAATCGGATGGAATACAAGTACTCGACTGTCAGCGTCAAAGAATTTGCCGAATTGCTGCGGCAAAACTTTGCGCAGCCTCTGCCGTTGACTGATTTTTCTGGAAATAAGCTGTTTTACCTGCCGAACCTCGCGCAAATTTCAACAAATGGTATGAAGCAGTTGCTCTCTGTCCCGGTCAGTGGACAAAACTTCGGTTTGTCGGCGATGACCGAGGAAATTTATGCGACTTTTCAAATTGAAAGTATCCGCTCGACCCGCAGCAGTATCCGTTATATCCTCGATGGTTATGCCCCTCGTGATGAACATGAAGCCCGCATCTATGGTATGAAGCGCGGACTGGAGTTTATCGTGAATCGTCAGAATAGGATCACCGAGGAGAATCTGCATCACCTATATCAGATCAGCACAGGGGATTATCTCCCGGCTGAAGATCGATTACTGCCAAACCACTTTTATCGGCATGGCGAGGTTTTTATTGTGGGCGGTGAAGAACCCAGACCGGGACTTCCGGCAGAGCGGCTTCCCGGTGCCATGAAATATCTTGTCGATTTTGCGAATGCCAATGACGGCATCAATGAGCTGCATAAGGCTGCCATTCTGCACTTTGCTTTTGCATACTACCACCCCTATTTTGACGGGAATGGACGCACTGCACGGCTATTCCACCTCTGGTATCTTGTTCAGCAGGGCTATCCTGCGGCACTATTCACGCCGTTTTCCCGATACATCGCTGAAAACAAGGACGCATATTACAAAGCCTACGAACGCGTGGAGAGAAATGCTCTGATTTCCGGCTATACGGATGTGACTCCCTTTCTGTTCTACTTCTGCAATGAGGTCTATAACCGCCTACAGGTGGATGCAGTCCCGCCGAAAACTGATCTTGAGGTATATCAAACTGCTCTTGCGGAAGGAAAAATCACAGAAAAAGAACGGCTGCTCTGGGAGTATGTTCTGTCTGCTTATGGTGCAGAGGAGTTTACCACAAAGCAGCTGGAAAAGGATTTCCGAAACGCTGCGTATGCAACCATTCGGACGTTTGTGATGAAATTCCATGAGATGGGGCTGCTTACTGCAAGAAAAGCAGGAAACAGGGTGTTCTATCATGTCGGTGGGACTTCTGACGGTCGGCCATTATAATGAATTCTCCTTTGTCATCATGCCTGCCGCATAAGAACGGCCAAAAAAATTTTCTGACAGGTTCAGTATAATCCTTAAAGTTGACTTCAGGTCAAGGAGCATTTTTTGAATTTATAACAGTCGTGTCGAAAGACATCCCTGTTCTGAGGGGCAAATGCGAAGGTTTTGCTTTTCAGGCGGGATTTTTTTGCTTTTTGGGACTGTTGTATACAATATATGGACTAAGAGGGTGGGTGACTTGGACTACGAGTCCATAAACTTTTGCTCGAAAGTACGATACACTATTGTCACGGCAGCGGCCCAGCTCCGAAAGGGAGCGGGAGCCGCAGCCGGGCGGACCTTGAAAATTGAATATTGATATGGCTTTGCTGGTCAGTCTGGCTCTGAATATTCTGAGCGGAAACCGCAGCGAATAGCGGACAACCAGTAACCCGTAAAAATGAGATGATAGCGATGTAACCGGAGGTGAGTGAGCCATGCGAAAGAGTGCCCCCATTGAAGTGGTGGTACATTACCCCAAAACGAAAGAGGGATGGGACGAACTCGGAAAACGGGTCGCAACCGCCCACGCCAACTATGTGATCGAAAAAATCGACCGTCTGAACTGCCCCACATGGCAGAAGCTCGAATTGCTGCAGGCGGTGATCGATACTACCAAAGGAACCTACAAACCCAAAGAACACCAAAAGCCCGGCTGGCAGCCGAGCCGATAAACAAAGCCCCACGCTCAACATATGCTTTTCTGTTCTGACCAAGCACGGTCGGATGCAGAGGCGGTGTTGAGCGTGGGGCTTTTTGTGTTACATAAGTCTTTTGAAATACGGCTGACACAACAAAACTGTTGATTGTTGGCAGCCAATATGGCATCCTGTGACATTGCGTAACACGCAAAACAGTTCCACTTTTTGCTGAAAGAGCGTATCGAAACCGTCCTGATGGAGCAGCAGAAAAAGCTTTTTGAAAAGTAAAAGCTCTTGCGTCCCGTGAAAAAAGAAGGTAATATAAATACAGAGCAAGACACAGAACGCAGGGAGGGATGAAAAACGTGTTTTACGAGATCATGCACCGGGAAAGCTGTGTGGCACAACTCAAGCACGACAGGGGAATGCAGGGTCTGCCTCGAGGATTTCATGCCCTATGATCTGGTTCTGGTGGAATCGGATGATTTTGACGAGCGCATCAATAATGTAACGAACTTTTACTATTGGTGCGCCTCCCGGATGTTGACGTTGGATCGCACCTACGCCAAGGAAATCCTGAACAGTATCGGTGCATCTCAGAGTGTTACGGACAGGGAACGAGCACAGATTGCATTATCCTACCATTGTCTGTCTTTGCTGGATGTGTTCTGGGTGAAAGAAGAAAACGAGAAGATTCGATTCGAGGATATCAACCTTTTTGCACACTCCTTAAGCAATGCGCTTGTGGATATTGCGCTGCGGGGGCACCAAATGACGGTGACAAACGCCCATCTTCTGGCAAATGACCTGTCTACGGGCGGCTTGTACCCCAAGGCGTGGGTGCGAAAAGAGGATGGCTTCTATCTTTACAAGGATGGCGGCAGGGAAGCGGTGGAACGTGAAGTGCTGGCAAGCAAAATCTGCCGGTGTTTTGACTGCCATCAGGTACTGTATGAGCAGGGGATGTTTGAAAATGAGCCGGTTTCTATCAGCAAAATCATGACATCTCAGCGATACAGTCTTGTGACCTATGCAGCCTATGACGTCTACTGCACGAACCATGATTGGAACACGCTGGATAAGATCTTAGAGTTGGATGCTCCCGGCTACTATATGATGAACATTCTGGATTATCTGGTGGGCAATACCGACCGTCATTGGGAAAATTGGGGTCTGCTGGTAGACAACGAAACCAATCAGCCCATCCGTCTGCATGACCTGATGGACTTCAACCGGGCGTTTCAGCAGTACGACACGCCAGAAGGCGCAAACTGTCTGACCGTGGGAAAACGCCATCTGAGCCAAAAAGATGCTGCAGTGGAAGCGGTGCGGAACATCGGACTGAACCAAGTCCGTCAGGTGGAGCACACCGTATTCTCCGAGCATCCGGCATGGAAAGCAACGTTTGAAGAACGACTGCGTGTTTTACGGAACGCCATGTAAGTCAGAGCGAATATCAGAATAATTGAAACAGAATGATTCCATAACGAAAGCCCGTCTGCGCTGCCACATATCGTGGCTTGCAGACGAGCTTTTTGTTTGGCCGGAGAAAAATTACCATACCTCACATGCGAAGCATAGATGGAAAATCGGAACCAAGGTTTTCCACCAGATGGCAAAAGCACCTCTGACTGATGGTTTTCTGTCCGGTCTCCCAGCAGCGGATGCTTGTCCGGCTGACCTTTGCGTGGTTGGCAAGTTGCTGACGGTTCCAGCCTTTTGCCTCCCGGTATCTGCGGAGAAAGGCTCCTCCGCCCCGGTGCAGAAACAGGGTGTAGTCGTCCAGAATATCCTCCACCGGGATGCCGTAAAGGGCGGCGAGCTTGTCCGCAAGTTCGGGCGTGAAGCTGCGGTGAAATGCGCCGCTTTCCAGATCCCGATAGAGCCATTCCTCCATGCCCACCATGGCAGCAACCTCTTTTTGCAGCAGGTCAAGACCATAGCGGCACCAACGCAGACGGTCCCATGGGTTCGGGATGTCGGCGTAAGAGTGGTACATACGGTAGAACGCCTGCGCCTCTACGGTGGTGCGGGGGCCTGCCAAACTTACCTGTAAGATGTATAGAGGGGTTAGACCACGACCCTCACATGACACCCTCTGAAGCAGAAAAAAGGAACCGCTCTCTCGGCTCAAAAAATTCCATTTTGACGTAGATGCGTCATTGCGTGAAAGAGGTGGATCCTCTTTTCCATCCCAAAGTGCGCTGGGGAGAGGATAGTAAATGAGCTGCGGATGCATTTTCGCAGGGAGCGCAGAAATGGCGTGGTCGTTTCCCTGCAGGAAACACTGGAAGCGGGAAAGGAGGACAGCGCACTGACCCTTTCCGATGTACTGCAGGACGGTTTCTGCATGGAGGATGCCTGTGAGCGGCAGGACGAGGCCCGGCGGCTGCGCAGGCTGATCGAGGGCCTGCCCGCCCGGGAGCGCAAGCTGATTCTGCTGCGGTACGGGCTGGCGGGTCAGCCGCCCCTGACCCAGCTGGAAACGGCACAGCTGCTCCAGATCAGCAGAAGTTATGTCTCAAGGCTCGAAACCCACGCACTGGATCAGCTGCGCAAAGGCTGGCTTCAAGAATCACCGGGAGAATAAAGGGTGCCGCCTGCGAGCGGCGTACATATCCTCTTTTAGCAGCTTTGCGGAGCAATGCGCCTGTTACCCGTATATTTTCCCCACGATCTTTCCGCGTGCTGCGGCGGGCAGGAGCTTGCACAAAAGGCTCAGGAATTTATACTGCGCACCGGCAACATAAACGACTGCCGGGCTCTTTTTTCTCCACAATACCGGCGATGTACCGTCCAATGCGTGCCGGGTCCATGCCGTTTTGCTCGTCATGCTCCATCTGACTGACGCTCCGGGAGATACGTCCACCGTATTCATCATCGCCGAGAATGCTTTTCTGACGTGCTTTTGTAAATCCGGTGCAGATGTCACCCAATTCTACGACGGTAACATGGATGCCGTAGGGCTTGACTTCGTTTGCCAGCGCGTAAGAGTAAGAGGAAACGGCGGCTTTGCTTGCAGAGTAGAAGGTCTGGAACGGAATGTGCGCTACGGCAGCAACAGAGCTGATGTTCACAATATGCCCCTTACCCCTGACGGCGTAGGAAGGGGAGAACCGCTTTATTTACAGTGGCCGTCCCGAAAAAGTTTACATCAAACTGTGCTTTGGCTTGCTCCAAGGACGTAAACTCCACCGCACCGGAAATGCCAAAACCTGCACAGTTGATCACTGCATCAATTTTGGTCTCTTTTTGGATGACCTGCTGCACAGCGGCGTTGACCGCATCTTCATCGGTCACATCGACAGACAGATGGGTGACACCCTCCATAGGGATATTTCTGCGGCTGAACTCATAGACGATGCAGCCATTCTCTTTCAGAGCGGATGCCGTGCACCGTCCGATGCCGGAGCTTCCTCCGGTAACAATGACGACCTTGTTGTTTTCCCCTGCCATGACTTTCCTCCTGAAAATGTTGATCTGGTTCGAGTATACCGCATCGCAGGGCGGCTGTCTATACTGATGGCCGGATTGTGGAAAAGTACAGGAATCAACTTGCGTAAATTTTTACGCAGATTGGCCTCTCTTTTTTTTCACAGCCAATGCCAATTAGCGCTTGAAATCGAAACGCTGCGCAAGTATACTATACTAGTTATATTGTAAGCTAAATCTGCGGATCCGGGTGGAGGGTGTGCTTTCTACGAAAGAACGCAGCTTTGAGGTGGTGCGCACCGGCGGCAAGAAAAAAGACGACCTGCGTTGGATCGATCGGTTGGAAGAAATGGATGCGGCGCTGTAAGCGGACGAGGTGCGAGGAATGAACTTCTGGAAAAAGCTGTTTGCCGGCATGGGCTTTGTGTGCGGATCTCTCGTCTTTGAAGCCATGTCGCTGGCGTATCACAACTCCAGCCGCCGCCTCCGTCTGCGCTGAAAACGACAGCAAAGACCGCATCGGCATCCACGGCAGATAGGCTGAAGCCCCAATTGCTCCAGCCAATGTCAGAGTTTCTTAATTGTCCATCAGAAATACGTTGGTACGTTTTACACTGTGACGATTCAAAAAACAGAGGAGAGATATTTTACTATGATCTACAAAAAGCAATACGGTCAACCGTTTGATACCGAAAGTGTAGTGGGTTCTTTTTTGCCCATGATGGAAACGATACCCTATCTGACCAAGGAGCCGGATGGTTTCTCCTATGCCATGGAGCCGCAGGATATTCTGTATGGTCTTGGCGAAAACGTCCGTGGTATCAACAAGCGCGGGTGGGTGTACGAAAGCAAGTGCTCCGATGATGGCAACCATACCGAGGGCAAATCCTCGCTGTACGGTGCTTATAATTTTATGATCGTGTCCGGCAAGGATACATTTGGCTTTTTTATCGACTACCCGGGCAAGGTCACCTTTGACTGCGGCTACACCGACCTGGATACCTTACGCATCACGGTGGCCGAGGAAAATTACGATCTCTACATCATTGAAGGCGAGAGCCTGACCGATATTGTACACCAGTTCCGCCAGTTGGTGGGGCGCAGTTATATTCCGCCCAAATGGGCTTTTGGCAACGCCCAGAGCCGCTGGAGCTACATGAACGAGGGCGAGGTCCGCGAGGTGGTGGCAAATTACCGTGCCAATCATATGCCGCTGGACGCTGTGGTTCTGGATATCGATTACATGGAGCGTTACAAGGACTTTACGGTGATGCGCAGCGCTTCCCGCGTTTTGCAGACTTGCCGCTGAGATGAAAGCGCAGGGCATCCATCTTGTCCCCATCATCGATGCAGCAGTCAAGGTCGAAGAGGGATATGATGTGTACGAGGAGGGCGTGAAAAACGGCTACTTCTGCACGAATCAGGATGGCACCCCCTTTGTAGCCGGTGTGTGGCCGGGACGGGTACACTTCCCTGATATGCTCAACCCGGAAGCCCGTGCTTGGTTTGGCAGTCAATATAAAGTTTTGCTGGATCAGGGGATCGAGGGCTTCTGGAATGATATGAACGAGCCTGCTATCTTCTACGCAGAGGAAAGACTGAAAAAGACCTTTGCTCAAATTGAGAAATACAGCAAGCAAAACCTGGATATTTCCGGCTTTGGTGCTTTTACCGGCATGGTGGCAGAGCTTTCCAACAACGAAAACGATTATAAGCTGTTCTACCACAACACCAAACAGGGGTGTATGCGGCACGACAAGGTACATAATCTTTTTGGTTATAACATGACCCGTGCGGCAGGCGAGGCTTTCGAGCGGCTGGAGCCGGACAAGCGCATTTTGATATACTCCCGTTCTGCCTGCATCGGGATGCACCGGTATGGCGGCATCTGGACCGGCGACAACCATTCTTGGTGGAGCCACATTCTGCTTGCGCTGCACATGATGCCCTCCTTGAATATGTGCGGCTTCCTGTACGAAGGCCCCGACATTGGCGGCTTTGGCAGCAATACCACGGAGGATCTGGTGCTGCGCTGGTACGGCTTGGGCATCTTCTCTCCGCTGCTGCGGAACCACTCTGCCAACGGCACCCGTCGGCAGGAACCCTACCGCTTTAAGAACAAGGCTGCCTTTTCCGGGATTTTACAGCTGCGCTACCTGCTGCTGCCCTACATTTACAGCGAGTACATGAAAGCTGCCCTGCACGACGGCATGTACTGTATGCCGTTGGCGTTCGCCTTCCCGGAGGACGACTTTGCCTGCCGGGTGGAGGATGAGGTGATGATCGGTGAAAGCCTGTTGATCGCCCCGGTATATGAGCAAAATGCCAGAGGTCGGTATGTTTATCTGCCGGAGGAGATGCTGCAGGTGCGGGTAAAGTGTAGCGAAAGCAACCGCATCGAAACCAGCGTGCTTCCAGCAGGCCATCATTACATTCCGGTGGAGCTGGATGAAGTGGTGTTCTTTATGCGCAAGGGACACCTTCTGCCCCTTGCCAAGGACGGCAAAAAGATCCAGAGCGTTGCCGATGTGGATTTTGCAGATCTGCGCCTGCTTGCCTATGCTCCCGATGGTGCATCCTATGAATACTATACCGATGACGGCGAGACAAAGGATTATGATAAGCCGGAACATTTTGTGCATATCACGCTGGATGCGGATGGAAACGCAAAGAGCGATCGTGCTACGGTCAAAGTAGAAGGATAATCGTCAGTCATTACACAGTTCCTACAGAGTGACAGCGTTTTAGCTTGAAATGCTGTCACTCTTTTTTGTTGTCTATATCACAGATAAAATAGCGTTCCATCTTGAAAACAACGTAAATATTTATTATAATAAGATAAATAGTTGTGACTTTTGCAAAGGAGGGCTGAAGTATGGCAGCGCAGCGCACCTATCTGGCAATCGACCTGAAAAGTTTCTATGCCTCGGTGGAGTGCGTAGACCGCCACCTCGACCCCCTGACCACCAATCTGGTGGTGGCGGATGCCTCCCGCACCGAAAAGACCATCTGCCTTGCGGTGTCGCCCTCCTTAAAAGCCTACAAGATACCCGGCAGAGCACGGCTGTTTGAAGCCGTTCAGCGGGTGAAAGAGGTCAACGCCCAGCGGCTGCAAACTGCCATCCGGCAGAAAAAAGCAGTCCGGGGAGAGGACGGAAGGTACCACTTTGCCAGAACCTCTTTTGATGCCAACGCCCTGAACGCAGACCCTGCGCTGGGCTTGAGCTACATCGTTGCGCCGCCCCGGATGCAGCGGTATCTGGACGTGTCCACCCAGATCTACAAGACCTACCTCAAATATGTGTCCCCGGCGGATATCTACCCCTACTCCATCGACGAGGTTTTTATTGATGTGACGGGCTATCTGCCCTACTACCACATGAGCGCCCACGAGCTTGCCATGACCATGGTGCGGGAGGTGCTGTACAACACCGGCATCACCGCAACGGCAGGCATCGGCACCAACCTCTACCTTGCAAAGCTGGCCATGGACATTGTTGCAAAACACATCCCGGCGGACAAGGATGGTGTCCGCATCGCAGAGCTGGACGAGCAGTCCTATCGGTATCTGCTGTGGAACCACCGCCCGCTGACGGATTTCTGGATGACCGGTCCCGGCACCGTCAAGCGGCTGGAAGCTCACGGTATCTACACCATGGGGGACCTGGCACGGTTTTCCATCCACGGGGAAGATCGGCTGTATGAGATTTTTGGCGTGGATGCAGAAATTCTCATCGACCACGCATGGGGCTACGAACCCTGCGGCATGGAGCAGATCAAAAGCTACAAGCCCAGCACCAACAGCATCAGCGAGGGGCAGGTGCTGACCTGCCCTTATCCCAACGACAAAGCAAAGCTCATCGTCCGGGAAATGGCGGAAATTCTGATGTTCCGGCTCACGGAAAAGAAACTGGTGACGGAATCCATCACCTTGGAGATAGGCTACGACCGGGAGAACGTGGACAAGGGCGGCTACCGTGGTCTGACCCAGACCGACCGCTACGGCAGGGTCATCCCCAAGGCAGCCCACGGCACCGTCCGGTTCGATGCCCCCACCAATCTGGGCAGCACCATCATCAACGAAAGCGCAAAGCTGTTTGAGCGCATCACCGACCCGGCGCTGACGGTGCGGCGCATTACCATCAACGCCAATAAGGTTACGCCGGATGAGGGCATTTATCAGGTGGACTTCTTCACCGACACCAGGAAGCTGGAGAAGGAGAAAAAACTCCAGCAAGCCATGCTGGGCATCAAGAATAAGTACGGCAAAACCGCCGTGCTGAAGGCCAGCAGCTATGAGGAAGGTGCCACCATGCGCCAGCGCAATGCGCAGATTGGCGGGCACAGCGCGGGAGGTTCGGCAGGAGGTTCGGATGGAAAACTACAAAAATAGCAAGATCGGGCGGGAAACCGCCCAAAAGTACGGGGATATTCTGGAGATGGAACGCCCTCAGACCGAAGAATCTCTCCGCAAGCACCCCCGCATGACTTTGCAGAACCGCGCCAAGATATTCTCGCCCTTCTCTCCGCTGCGGGGGTATGACGAGCAGCTTGCCGCAGAAAAGCAGCGCACGGAGCGTGTGACCAAGCGCATTTTGACCGAGGAAGAAATGTCGGCTCTGTCCGATCGGCTGATGCAGGTCACCAAGGGCATGACCATCACAGTGCGGTATTTCAAAGAGGATACCGCCCACCCGGAGATCCCGGCGGTAGGCGATTACCTCACCCTGACCGGCAAAGCAGACCGCATCGACCCGGTGTTCCGCACCTTGCAAGTGGGCGACACCGTGGTGCCCTTTGAAGATCTGGTGGAAATCAGCGGGGAGGGCATCACAGACATCGATGCGTATCTGGGAATCGGAGAAGAATGACATTGCAAAGAAATGCTGAAAGTGAGTTTTATGGGACATCACCTTTGGTAAAATGACCTCAGAAGAAGCAAAACACACTTCAGACGGAGGAAAATACCATGGCAAACGGTGATTACGGCTATTTCGGCAAGGGCGACACGGCTATGCCCAATACATGACGGCCTTCAACCCGCAACTTTGGCGGTTCGTCTGGCGGCGGTGGCGGTGGGAACCACAACAATGGCGGCGGCGGGGGAGATGGCAGCGGATGCGGCTGCCTTATCGCCATTGCGGTGGTGGTCGTGCTGGTGCTCATCGCCATGGAAAGCTGAGGGCATCCCCACGGTGCAGAACTGCTTGTGGTAAACGGCGGAAAAAACTAAAAAAGCACTTGACCCTGACGTTGCGTCATAGCGTATACTGAGCTTGTCGCAAGGGAGGAAAACGAAATGATGACTGTCAAGGAAGTGAGCAATCTGACCGGGGTGAGCATCGGACGCTGCAATATTACGATAAAATCGGTCTGCTGCATCCGGCGCATCGAACGCAGGCAGGCTACCGCCTGTATGACGATGCTGCACTGGAACGATTGCAAC
>ENA-OQAB01001072-OQAB01001072.1-human-gut-metagenome-genome-assembly--contig:-NODE-1072-length-13463-cov-2.953059_pt1 | contig 13463 bp, 10 predicted proteins | sample MGYA00242490_ERZ504517 | MGnify/ENA primary metagenome ERZ504517 (study PRJEB26092, sample SAMD00036298) | human gut metagenome | host: Homo sapiens | study: EMG produced TPA metagenomics assembly of...
GCCTTTATTTTTTATACTATCAACACTTTAGAAGCTATTTACCGGTGCGGCCGCGTTTATTAAAAGGCTTGCCTTCTTTACAAAGTGGGCAGTCCTCTTCTTTAAGGTTGGTACATCAAGATGCAGTAAAGCTTCAGTACGAATACCAAAATCGACCTTGCCGCCGCTGCGGTCAACTAAAAGTCCGATACCGACCGGAACGCCGCCATGTTCTTTAACAACATCCAGAACTTCCATAACACTGCCGCCAGTTGTAACGATATCTTCAACGATCAGTACACGAGTTCCTTTTGGAATCTCAAAACCGCGTTTTAAAGTCATTTTACCATTTTCGCGTTCGGTAAAAATAGCACGGGTATCAAGCGCTTTACCAACTTCGTGCGCCAGCAGGATACCGCCTGTCATTGGACCTACTACCAATTCTACATTATCAGCAGCATAACGTTCAGCCAACTCCTGACAAAGCTTTTCTGTGTATTTAGGATGCTGCAGCACATTGAATTTTTCTACATACATAGGGCTGTGCAAACCACTGGTCAACAAAAAAATGTCCGTGAAGCACGGCTTCAGTTTCTTCTAAAAGCTGCATTACTTCTTTTTCTTGCAACATATCAAACACCTCTGATTTCTGCCACGATGCTTTGTGCCGCAGCAATTTTATCTTCTGCTTTAGTAATAGGACGCCCTACTACGATATGGCTGGAACCATTTTTAAATGCTCCGGCAGGAGTAGCGATACGGCTTTGGTCATCTATAGACGCACCAGCCGGACGTACACCGGGCGTAACGATCAAAAACTCGGGACCACAGGCACTTCGAATACCTGCAGCTTCCTGTGGCGAGGCAACGACACCATCCATGCCAGCTTCCTGTGCCAGCTTTGCCAAAGCAATAACCTGCTCTGCAATAGTGTTCTTATAATTAAGATCACCAAACTGCTCATCATCCATACTGGTCAAAATAGTAACAGCAATCAGTTTCGGCGCCGGGCGTCCCAATTTTGCAGCAGCTTCACGCACAGATTTAACAGCTGCCTGCATCATCTTTTTACCGCCTACAGCATGTACATTCATCATATCTGCACCTAAACCAGTAAGAACTGCCAAAGCACCTGCAACGGTATTGGGAATGTCCTGTAATTTTAAGTCAAGAAACACCTGCTTATTATGACCTTTGAGGAAGCGTATCATTTCACTTCCCGCAGCATAATAAAGCTCCATACCAACCTTATAATGGCTGACATTATCTCCTAATTCCAATACTACTGCTTTAGCCTGTTCCATTGTGGGGAAATCCAAAGCTACGATCAAACGATCGTCATGATTCATCCTGCCACCCCCTTAACGTTTTACAGCGCGTTTCAGATGGATCTTACCTTCTGGCAACGCCAAACCGATCATATCTTTAAGTTTTTTAATGCCATGCTTATCCATATATTCCAAAATACCATGTGAAATAGTTTCTGCAATACAAGGATTGGTAAAATTAACAGTTCCTACAGCAACTGCGCTGGCACCTGCCAGAAAAAATTCTATCGCATCTTCTGCTGTCATAATGCCGCCCATACCGATAATAGGCACATGTACGTTCTGAGCAACCTGATAACACATCCGCACTGCAACAGGACGTACAGCCGGACCGCTAAGTCCGCCGATAACATTGCCTAAAACCGGCTTTTGCCTGTCAATATCTATTTTCATACCAATCAAGGTGTTGATCAGTGAAATAGCGTCAGTTCCCGCCGCTTCTACAGCCTGGGCCATGGCTACGATATCGGTCACGTTGGGTGAAAGCTTGGTAATCACCATTTTAGACGTATTGCTTTTTACCGCTTTAACTACTTCAGCTGCACTGTCAGGGCAGGTACCAAAAACCAGGCCCCCTTCTTTGACATTTGGGCAGGAAATATTTATTTCTAAAGCGTCAACGCCTTCTACATCCAGTTTTTTGGCAACCTTGCCGTAATCTTCATAGGAATGGGCATAAATATTAACTATTACCGGTACGTCATACTGACGCAGTTGCGGCAACGTTGTTTCCAAAAAATAATCCACACCAGGATTTTCAAGTCCGATACTGTTGAGCATCCCTGACGGAGTTTCAACAGCACGCTGTCCCTTATTCCCCGGCTGCAGTTCTAAGGAGGTACCTTTAACAGTAACAGCCCCTACTTTTTCAAGATCAAGAAAGTCGGTAAATTCCAGTCCAAAGCCAAAAGTCCCGGAAGCTGTGGTAATCGGTGTTTTCATTTTCAAGCCGGCAATATTTGTCGCCAACCGTCCATCATACAATGCTTTTACCATTCGCCCACCTCCTCGGCCCAAAATACCGGGCCGTCGGTACAAACCTTAAGCCGCTTGCCTATACCACTGCACGAACAGGACAAGCAAGCGCCAAGACCGCAGGCCATATACTTTTCCAAAGAAACCTGACATTTTATATTTTTTTCGGCAGCAACTTCAGCTACAGCTTTCATCATCGCTACAGGCCCGCAGACATAGACGCAGTCATATTTACCGCTGTCTAAAAGCTGCGGCAAAAGAGCAATTACTGTCCCCTGCACACCACAACTGCCGTCATCTGTCGTAATATGGATATTTTGGCAAATATCTTCGTACAAATCTGTCCAAAACAGTTCTTCTTCCGAACGCCTCCCATCAAAATCTCTATGGGCTTGTTCTGCGCACAGAATCCTTCTGCCAAATACAGCAGCGGCGCCAGTCCCAAGACCACCACCAACCAGCAATGGACGTTCAGCCTCCACAGCGAAGCCATGGCCTAAAGGACCTACGATACTCAGCTTATCTCCACTGCACACTTCTGCCAGAATATGAGTAGCCTCGCCAATAATGCGGTATATCATAATGAAAGTACCATTATCCGCATTTACTCCGGCAACGCCAAAAGGACGGCGAAGCAACGGCGCCGTATTCTTGCAGACCTGCACATTCACGAATTGTCCCGGGACCGCCGTTTTGGCGATCTCGGGAGCATAAACTTCTATTAATTTTGTAGTAGCGTTTAAAACACGCTGACCAATAACAGTGGCGTTCGTAATAGTTTTTGGCACGGGCTTATCCCTCCCAGGCTAAATCCTGCAATGCAACGATGCTGACCACACGGCGGCGGCGCATTGCCGACATAACGTGCTGCAGTTCACGTGCTGTGTCCATAGAAGTCAGGCAGGCAATGGCATGCTCTACTGTGGAACGTCTGATTTTAAAGCCGTCACGCTCAGCATCACGACCATGGTTAGTTGTATTGATAACCATACTTATCCGGCCTTCTTTGATATCGTCAAGAATGTTGGGGCTGCCCTCGCTGACTTTAGTCGCTACGGTCACCTTAACACCCTTTTCTTTCAGATATTCAGCTGTACCTCCGGTAGCCATGATTTCATAACCCAGATCGGCAAAACCGGCCGCAATTTCTGCCGCTTCAGGTTTATCCATATCAGCAACAGTGATCAGTATCGAGCCTTCATGCGGTACATTGATACCGGAAGCAATACATGCTTTATACAAAGCACGTGAGTACTGATAATCAACGCACATTACTTCGCCTGTAGATTTCATCTCAGGCCCTAATGTAATATCGACATTACTCATTTTGTTGAAGGAGAACACAGGGGCTTTAACTGCATAATAGTCCGGGAAGAAGCCCAAGCCTGGTTTATACCCCTGCTCACGCAGCGAATGACCCATAGCTGCTTTAGTTGCTACATTGATCATCGGCACGTTGGTGACCTTACTCAGGAAAGGAACTGTACGGGAAGAACGCGGATTTACTTCAATTACATAAACCTCATTATTCCGTACGATATACTGGATGTTGATCATACCTTTTACTTCCAGTCCAAGTGCCATACGGTTGGTATAATCAATGATAGTTTTGATAACCGACTCGGACAGATTACGCGGCGGATAAACAGCGATAGAATCGCCGGAATGCACACCTGCACGTTCGATATGCTCCATAATACCGGGAATCAGCACTTCATTACCGTCGCAGATAGCATCGACTTCGACCTCTGTACCCTGCAGATAATGATCGACCAGTACCGGATGTTCGCGTGAAGCCTTAACAGCACTGGACATATAATGTTTCAGTTCTTCATCATTATAAACTATTTCCATTGCGCGACCGCCCAAAACATAAGACGGACGAACCATAACCGGATATCCGACATCAGCTGCAGCTTTTAAAGCGCCTGACGTATCAAAAACAGTATGCCCTTTCGGACGCGGAATATTGCAGTTTGTCAAAAGCTGTTCAAAACGTTCTCTATCTTCGGCTCTGTCAATACTGTCAACACTGGAGCCAAGTATTTTCACGCCTGCATCTGCGAGCGGTCCAGCCAGATTGATTGCTGTTTGGCCGCCAAACTGTACGATAACGCCTTCAGGCTGTTCTTTATCAAGAATATTCAAAACATCTTCTACTGTCAAAGGTTCAAAATACAGACGATCAGAAGTATCAAAGTCCGTACTTACAGTTTCCGGGTTATTGTTAATAATGATGGTTTCATATCCAAGCTCTTTCAGTGCCCATACGGAATGTACAGAGCAATAGTCAAACTCTACGCCTTGCCCGATACGGATCGGTCCGCTGCCTAAAACAGCAACCTTCTTTTTATCACTGACGCGCACTTCATCTTCAACAGCATAGGTAGAATAATAATAAGGTGTTTCAGCTTCAAACTCGGCAGCACAGGTATCAACCATTTTATAGGTTGGGATAATGCCCCAGTCCTTACGCATAGCACGTACTTCCATCATCTGTTTACCGATATATTCGCCAATAACCACATCGGCAAAGCCCATGCGTTTAGCTTTACGCATTATCTCCTTAGTCATCGGTTCAGTTTTTAAAACAGTTTCCATCTTGACGATATTCAATATTTTCTGCAGGAACCATCTGTCGATCATCGTGATCTCATGGATCTCTTCCAGACTTACGCCTCGACGAAGTGCTTCGGCAACAACAAAGATACGTTCATCATCGATCTTAGAAATGCGAGCACGAATTTCTTCATCACTCAGTTCTTTTAATTCCGGCATTTCCAGATGAGTCAAACCGATTTCCAAAGAACGGATCGCTTTCAGCATTGCTGCTTCCAGTGTGCGTTCGATAGCCATAACTTCGCCGGTAGCCTTCATTTGGGTGCCTAATGTACGGTCGGCTGTAACAAATTTATCAAAAGGCCAGCGCGGGAATTTCAGTACTACATAATCAATAGAAGGCTCGAAGCAGGCAGTTGTCTTTTTCGTTACAGCATTTTGAATCTCGTCCAGATTATAACCGATAGCTATTTTACTGGAAACCTTTGCGATCGGGTAACCGGTAGCTTTAGAAGCCAAAGCCGAAGAACGGCTGACACGCGGATTTACTTCGATTACATAATAACGTTCAGAATTTGGATCCAATGCCAACTGCACATTACAGCCGCCGCGCACACCCAATTCACGTACTATATCAATAGAAGCCTGACGCAGCAGCTGTACTTCGCGATCGCTCAGAGTCTGCGCCGGAGCGGCAACGATAGAATCGCCGGTATGTACGCCTACAGGATCAAGATTTTCCATTGAGCAGACAGTGATGCAGTTATCAGCCGCGTCACGCAGCACTTCAAATTCAATCTCTTTCCAGCCCGCTACGCTGCGTTCAATCAATGCCTGACCAATAAGACTGTATTTCAGACCTTTATTAACGATTTCATCCAGTTCATCTTCACTTTCAGCGATACCGCCGCCGGTGCCGCCCAAAGTATATGCTGGCCGAACGATCAGAGGAAACCCGACTTTACGGGCAAATTCCTTCGCTGCCGCCATCGTTTCAACGATAGCGCTTTCCGGAATCGGCTGATTGATTTTTTCCATCGTTTCTTTGAAAAGCTCACGATCTTCTGCTCTCTTGATACTATAAATCTGAGTACCTAAAAGCTGCACGTTATATTCGCGTAGAATACCTTTTTCCTCCAGATCGATTGCAAGATTCAGGCCAACCTGACCACCCAAAGTTGCCAGCAAAGAATCAGGACGCTCGCGTTTAATAACACTTTCCAAAAATTCAACATTAACAGGCTCAATATAAACACGGTCGGCAATATGCACGTCCGTCATAATCGTAGCCGGGTTACTGTTGACAAGTACGACCTCCAGCCCTTCTTCTTTCAGAGAACGGCAGGCCTGAGTACCGGCATAGTCAAACTCAGCAGCTTGACCGATAATGATCGGGCCGGAACCGATAACAAGAACTTTTTTGATATTTTGCAGCTTTGGCATCAGTTTTGGCCTCCCATCATTTTTACAAAACGTTTAAATAAATATTCATGGCCGCCTGGTCCGGGGCTTGCCTCGGGATGATACTGAACTGCGAAAGAAGGATGGTCAAGATAACGCAAACCTTCAATCGTACCATCATTCAGTGAGATATTAGTTATTTCCACATTCAGACCGGCTAAAGATTTTTCGTCAACAGCATAACCATGGTTTTGTGAACTGATCAGAACCTTATTTTCCAAAAGGTCTTTAACCGGATGATTGACGCCACGATGCCCGAATTTCATTTTAAAGGTATCAGCACCATTAGCCAAAGCTAAAATTTGATGACCTAAGCAGATGCCGAAAATAGGCTTCTTGCCGATCAGCTTTTTAACTTCTTCAATGATCGGCTGTAAATCCTTCGGATCTCCGGGGCCATTAGCTAAGAAAATACCGTCCGGCCGTGCTGCCAAAATCTCCTCTGCTGTAGTATATGCAGGAAAAACCGTCAAATGGCAGTCAAAACTGGCCAGATATTCAAGAATATTTTGTTTGATACCAAAATCCATGACCGCAACATGATATTTGCCGTTGCCAAGCGTATAAATTTCAGGAGTTGTTACTGTAGCTACCTGATCATGTACTTCTGGTGTAGCCAGCAGCTTTTCCACTTCCTCCTGCGGCATTTCTGCCGGCACGATAACACCCTGCAGTACACCATAATTGCGAAGTTTACGGGTAATCGCACGCGTATCCACGCCTGTCAGTACAGGTACATCCTGTTCATCTAAAAACTGTTCCAGCGTTTTTTCGCAGCGCCAGTTGCTGGGATGATCACACAGTTCACTAATCACATATCCCTGAAAAAAAGATTTTCGCCCCTGATTAAAAAGATCGTTAGTACCATAATTTCCAACTAAAGGATAAGTCATAACAACAATCTGCCCGCAAAACGACGGATCAGTTAAGGTTTCCTGATAACCGCTCATACCGGTAGTGAAAACAACCTCACCTACCGCATTGCGTTTACCATACAGCTCGCCTTCATAAACACTGCCGTCTTTTAATACCAATTTACCTTTTCTTGCTATCGTTTGCATACTTCACCATCTCTCATTACGAATTTACCTGCTACCATCGTAGCTACGGCTTTGCCTTTACAATGTTTTCCTTGGAAAGGAGTTACCTTGCCGCGTGTATAAAATTCGTATTATCAACAGTCCATTCTTGTTAAGGTCGATAATAGTTACATCTGCCGGATAGCCAACCTTTTAAACTTCCAGCTTTTAGTGCAAAAATATTCGCAGGTTCTGTACTCATTTTACCAATAATTTCGTTAATTGTGAAGATGTTTGTATGATAAAGATCAGTTAAAACTACACCAACGGATGTTTCCAAACCCGTAAATCCGCAGGGAGCATAACGGAACTCAACGTCTTTTTCTTCAGGAGCATGCGGAGCGTGGTCAGTGACGATCGCATCTACCGTGCCATCTTTAACTGCAGCGCGCAAAGCCTCTACATGATCCATGCTGCGCAGCGGCGGCGAGACCCTGGTAGCACTGCTGTAAGTAGCACAGGCCTCGTCAGTTAAAGTCAGATGATGTACTGTAACTTCACAGGTCACATTGACACCTTTTTTCTTAAAGCCGCGAATGATATCAACAGCGCCTTTACTGGCAACATGCGCAATATGTACATGTGCGCCGGTATATTCGGCAATAAGACAGTCGCGGGCAACAGCAATATCTTCTGCTATTGCAGGTATACCGGGCACTCCGATACGTGCGGAAACAGCACCTTCATGCATGTAGCCTTCATGTCCCAGTTCCGGTTCGATAGCATGGGAAATCAAAACTTTATCAAAAGCACCTATATATTTGGCGGCAAGTGTAAACAGACGCGGACTGTTGACAAAGTGCCCGTCATCCGAGAACGCCATCGCGCCTTTTTCAGACATATCGATCATTTCAGCCAGCTCTTTACCTTCTTCGCCTTTGCTGATAGCACCGATAACCTCTACATTAACATAGCCTTCACGTGCAGCACGTTCCTTAATACCGGAAACAATGATAGAGTTACAATAACGGGTTTGGTATTCGGCATGCAGGCGATAGTCGTAACACCGCCGGCTGCCGCAGCCATTGTACCTGTTACGATATCTTCCTTAGCTTCCAGGCCCGGTTCACGCAAATGTGTATGCACGTCAACCAAACCAGGCGCCACTATAAGCCCATCGGCATCATATACTTCATCGGCAGCAGCTTTAATCTCCGCCGCAACTTCTTTGATTACACCGTCTTCCACCAATAAATCCATAATGGCATCAATATTTTGGCTGGGATCGATGACACGACCGTTTTTAATCAATGTTTTCAATTTGCTTACCCCCCGTCAAAGTCAAGAATAAGAGTGCCATACGTACTGCTACACCATTTTGCACTTCATCACGAATAGCGGCGTTATCGCAGTAGCCGACCTCCCAGGAAATTTCCAGGCCGCGATTCATCGGCCCGGGATGCAGGACAGTAACATCGGGTTTTGCCAGCGCCAGACGCTTTTCATTCAAGCCAAAGATTCGTGCATATTCACGCGGAGACGGGAACAGTCCTTTTTTCTGACGTTCCAGCTGAATGCGCAGGACATTCAATAACATCTGCACCTTCGATAGCATCTTCAACACGTTTGTGTACGGTTACGCCCAGACTTTCTATATCGTGAGGCAGCAAAGTCATTGGTCCGGCTACATGTACATCAGCCCCCATCTTAGTCCAGGCAGCGATATTAGTACGGGCAACGCGACTATACAGAACGTCACCTAAAATCGCCATTTTTAACCCCTTCAGATCTTTTCCCTGTTCACGAATGGTAAACATATCCAGAAGTCCCTGAGAAGGATGTGCATGCGCTCCGTCACCGGCGTTGATGATAACAGGATCAGCAACCTCCGCAGCATAAGCAGCGGCACCCTCGATCGGATGGCGCATAACGATTGCGTCACAAGCCATAGATTGTACAGTAAGAATAGTATCGCGCAGGCATTCACCTTTTACAACGCTGGAGCTGGCAGTAGTAATATTAACTACGTCAGCGCCAAGATATTTTCCAGCCAGCTCAAATGAGGTTCTTGTTCTGGTGCTTGGTTCATAAAAAAGGTTGATAATGGATTTTCCCCGCAGTGACGGCACCTTTTTGATATCACGTTTCATGATTTTCTTCATTTCTGCCGCAGTTTGCAGAATCATTTCATATTCCTCGATGGAAAGTGAATCCAGATCAAGGATATCTCTGCCACCCAGAGATACGTTTGCTTTTGCCATTGTCCTACCTCCTATTAATCACATAAAAAAGCCTTCTGTGCCTGCAAGATGGCAAAGAGGACTTGTAGTACAAGTTACCTAAAAGTCTACCTTACAGTCTCACAGGACCGCTTTAAAGGTAATATTCTATTGGTAATATTTTACCATCCATTAAGTGGTACGTCAAACCAAAATCAAAATATTTTCCAGGAATTTTACTTCCCACGCATTATAGCAAACCTACAAATCTGCTTCTTGCAATATCTGCCGCTATCGTATAAGATAAACCCAGAATCTATTATTTGAAAGGAGGATTGCTTTATCAATCCTTTAAGAAATATCGATGCGGTCATGTCAGGTAGCAAAGGCTATTTGACAGGCAATCGCTAAAACAAAACAGCTTTTGCTGCCATCCCGGTAATTATAAATCTGGGAGGAAGCAATATGTGCTATCAAAACGGTAAAAAATATTACCACCGCCACTTTTATCAGCTATTCAGGAATACATAGACGGTGAATATATCTATATCCCTCGTAAAACCAATAACAAACGCCCCTGGGGATCGACCAAAGGTACAAAACAACAAACTGCTGAACGTAATCAGGAAATATTCTGCCGTTATCTAAGTGGAATTCCTGTTACTGTTCTTGCCGAAGAATACTTTTTGTCATCTAAAACAATATACAGTATCATTGCTAAAAAGAAAATCTGATCCTTGAGAACGTCATTACCTGACGTTCTCTTTTTCTTTTCAGAAAAAAATGCAGGAAGTAATTTTGTAAAACCTGTAATATAATAAACACAAAGACAGAGAAAGCAGGTGCTATAATGAAATATCCTAAAAGCGAACAATACGACAAGCAATTTCTGCTTGAAAATATGATGGGCCCTAATGCCTTAAAAAATTTTAGAAGAACTTACAGAAGGAATAAAACTCACGTCAGATATGAAAATACTTGATTTGGGCTGCGGCAAAGGACTTACATCAATCTTTTTAGCAAAAGAATTCGGCGTACAAGTCTATGCAACTGACCTTTGGATAACAGCTGCAGAAAATTTTGAGCGCTTCAAAAAGCTCGGGCTTGAAGATCGCATCATACCAATCCATGCCAATGCCCTTGACCTTCCCTATGCTGAAAATTATTTTAATGCGGTGATCAGTGTCGATTCATATCATTATTTTGGCAATACACCTGAATTTATGGACACCAAACTAGCTCCTTATATCAAACCAAATGGTATCATTGCCTTAGCCTTCCCCGGCTTCAAAAAAGATTATCACAATAATCTGCCGTCCGAACTGCTCATTTCCTGGGGTGCTGAAGATCTTGATACCTTTCACAGCTGTAAGTGGTGGCACGAACTGCTTTCACAATCTCAAACGATCAATATCGAAAGCATCTCAGAGCTGAAGTGTATGGAGGAAGCCTGGCAGGACTGGCTGGAATGTGATGAGGAACATGCCATCAACGATAGAGCTTCAATGAATGCCGGTGCAGGGAAATATATGAATCTTATCGCCATCAAAGCTAAAAAACTCTAAATTCTATTTTTAATAAACAAACCCCGCTGTCTTAAAAGACAACGGGGTTTTTCTTAATTATTATTTCCAGTCAAGTTCTTCGACTTCTTTACGGCCGCGACCTGTTAAAGCGTCGAGCATAACACGCTGCTCTACTTGAGCAACTAATTTTTTGGTAAATTTAACAGTATCAGGATTTACGGAAATACTGTCGATACCGCTCTTAATGAGGAATTCACAGAATTCAGGATAAACGCTGGGAGCCTGACCACAGATAGAAACAGTTTTGCCTTCGCTGTGAGCAACCTCAATAAGGTGACGTACTGCACGGCGCACTGCCAGATTACGTTCATCATAGATATGGGAAACAGTATCATTATCACGGTCACAGCCAAGCACCAGCATGGTCAAATCGTTAGAACCGATAGAATAACCGTCTACATACTTATTGAACTGATCGGCCAGAATGATATTGGAAGGAATTTCAGCCATCAACCATACTTTAAAGTCCTTACCGCGCTCCAAGCCACATTCAGCCATAATCTTAACCACTTTTTCACATTCCTCTACATTACGGCAGAAAGGAATCATAACATTAAGGTTTTTCAGACCAAACTCTTCACGAACTTTCACTACAGCCTGGCATTCCAGTTTGAAAGCTTCGATGTATTTAGGATCATAATAACGTGAAGCACCGCGCCAGCCCAATAATGCTGAAGGTTCATAAGGTTCGAACTCATCGCCGCCTTTCAAATCACGATATTCACTGGATTTGAAATCGCTGAAACGCAGAGTAACCGGTCTGGGAGCCATTGCCTGACAAACCTGACGCATACCTTCTGCCAGCTGATCGACAACTTTTTCAGGATGTCCGGTTTTAATGAGATACAAAGGATGTTCATGGATATAAGTAGTCCAGATGAACTCTTCACGCATCAAACCGATACCATCACAGGGCAGACTGGAATATTTCTCAGCCAGTTCCGGATCGCCCAAATTCATATAAACTTTAGTGCCAGTCGGCGGGAAGTATTCAGCAACCGCTACAGCAGCGCCTGCCTGATTTTCTTTTTTAGCTTCTTCAATAATGCCTTCATAAACTACGCCATGAGTAGCATCGATAGTTACATCAATACCGTCAGGAATAGTAACAGTAGCAGCTTCACCACGGCTCTTAGTACCAACGATACAGGGAATACCCAGCTCGCGGCTAACGATGGAAGCATGACAGGTCATTCCGCCGCTGTCAGTGACGATAGCTTTGGCTTTTTTCATTGCCGGTACCCAGTCAGGAGCGGTCATCTCAGTAACAAGGATCTCTCCTTCTTTAAATTCATCGATGCGGGAAGGATCAAGAATAACGTGTACGCGGCCAGAAACTTTACCCGGGCTTGCAGGCAAACCTTTCACGATAACTTTATGATCAGTAGTAGTCATAGATTTGCTTTCCTGCACTTTTGCTCCTCCTTCTTTATTGCGGCGGCTCCATACGGTTTCCGGACGGGCCTGCAGAATCCAGATTTTATTGGTACGTTCATCAACGCCCCATTCCATATCCATATAGCAGCCATAATGTTTTTCGATCTTTTTAGCATAATCAGCCAGTTCCAAAATCTGCTCGTCAGTCAAAGTCTGTACTTTGCGCAGTTCTTCAGGGACCTGCACTTCTTCACAGTCGCCGCCTTTTTTGCGTACAAGCATGATGTCCTGCTCATTTACGCAGCGGTCAATGATTTTGTGGTCATGTTTGGAAATAGTATAATTATCAGGAGTAACAGTACCCTGAACAACATATTCACCCAGTCCAAAGGCTGCCTCAATCAGGATATTATTGTCATCGCCAGTAGCAACGTTAACAGTAAACATAACACCGGAAGTTTTAGAGAAAACCATCATTTGTACAACGGCACTCAAAGCAACTTCTATATGATCAAAGCCTTGTTTTTCACGATAATAAACAGCACGGTCGGTAAAGCAGGAAGCGTAGCATTCCTTTACCTTTGCGATAATGGTTTCAGCACCCTGTACGTTCAGATAGGTATCCTGCTGACCAGCAAAGCTTGCATCCGGTAAATCTTCAGCTGTAGCACTGGAACGAACGGCGACATAGGGATTCTCTTCGCCGACTCTTTTACCAAGTTCAACATAAGCAGCGCCAATAGCGTCCTGCAGATCCTGAGGCATTTTCTCAGCCATGATGGCATCACGCAGACGAGCGCTGACATCACGCAGTAAAGCGCTGTTTTCAACGTCAGTCAATTCAGACAAAATAGAGCGCATCTTTTCTTCAAGACCGCTTTCTTTAATGAAGTATCTATAAGCGTAAGCCGTAGTAGCAAAACCGTAAGGAACGGGAACATCTGTCTTAGCAGTCATTTC
>ENA-OQAB01001073-OQAB01001073.1-human-gut-metagenome-genome-assembly--contig:-NODE-1073-length-13457-cov-7.353863_pt1 | contig 13457 bp, 10 predicted proteins | sample MGYA00242490_ERZ504517 | MGnify/ENA primary metagenome ERZ504517 (study PRJEB26092, sample SAMD00036298) | human gut metagenome | host: Homo sapiens | study: EMG produced TPA metagenomics assembly of...
GTATAATCACATCCTTTTTTTGAGCAGGTTCATGGCTTCTTTTTACAATATAAGCATATCAAAAAAAGCAGAAGATATCTAATCCTTTTAGGAATAAATATCTTCTGCTTTTAAGTTAATGACATTGTTGATTTTGTTGGATTTCTTGGAAATTAATCAAAAATTTACACCTTATTTATACCTTTGGAAGACCGGATTGGTAATCAAGACATATAGAAACTACAAGGGATATGTTTTGAAGATTAGGAATTGACGAACGATAGCACAATCTCAAGAAACAAATAGATGGTGCTGATTTTTTACAAAAAGAGGTCTTGAGTACTGTTAATAACAGAACCCACCACGCCTCTGATTTTTCATGCGCAACCCGGTGGGACTTTCTTATTTATGGGGGTGTTTTATGTATCAATATCCAAAACAAATATTAACAATAGATCAGCAAGTGCAATCTTATATAGATGTGGGAATGGAGATTACATCTCGTGAAGATATAGAGAAGGCGTTAAAGTTAATTGGATTTTATCGTTTGAGAGGCTACTCGTTTCATTTATATGATAATGCTGCAAAAAAGTATGTTCCAGGAAGAAAGTTTGAAGATATTATAAAATTGTATCAATTTGACCAGAAATTATCAGCTTTGGTTTTTTCAATGATTTCTAAGATTGAGGTTGCATTGAGAGTGCGATTGGTGGAAGCATTGCTTATACACGGAGAACTACTTGTTTTGCAAGATCCATCGATTTTTAAAGAGAAAAAACGGTATTGGCAGAATGCGGCTACTGTAGCATCAGAAAATGCTTACTTCATGGATACAGGGTGTTTCAGTATTGCGTAATATGTGTGCTCATAATTCTAGAATTTATAATCGTACAATTCATACGACACTGGAAATTCTGGATGTAGATAAAATTACGCCGCCACCAACGCATAATGGCTTGTATCAAATCTTACTGGCGATGAAGTACCTGCGTTCATCCGATGAGGAGTGGACAGTATTTGTAAATGCTTTCGCTAAGCTAATTCAAAATAATAATGGTGTGGTCAGTCTCGCAGCAATGAATCTTCCTGCGGATTGGAAAGAACATTTAAGTGTATAAATGCAGTGGAATTGCATAAAATAATAAAGCAGATCTAACCAAGCACTTTTTGCTCAAATCGGTTAGGCTTTCGGCGGAGTGTTACGATAAGCACTTCGCCATTTTTATTTTGATTAAAAACAGCCACCTTTATATATATAATCGCACAATTTGAACGAAAACAGCCGCATGTTCATGTGCAAAAATGAAAGTAAAACTTATTAGACGATATAATGTATAAATTCATCCTTTGAAAGAATATTAGCTATTTATAGCATTCGTTTTAATAAAGCTATTCGACTAGGAAACAGTTGTTATACCGGCTAAAAATGGTGTAATAAACAGGTGAAATAGATAGCGTTTTTGCCGATAGTGTGATATACTAGTCAGTAGATTAGTAAGTTTGGATTTAATTTATAATGGATGGGGGATGGCAGATGAAATACCTTTTAGTTGCTGATATAGCAAAAAAATGGAATATGTCAGAACGCAGTGTTAGAAATTACTGTGCAAAGGGGCGTGTGAACGGTGCGTTTCTCACTGGTAAGACATGGAACATTCCAGAAAACGCAGAGAAACCGGAGCGCACCAACAAAAGAAAAGAAGAACCGATTACGTTGTTGGATATTCTGAAAGAGCAGAAGGCAAGTAAATACTCCGGCGGGATTTATCATAAGACACAGATTGACTTGACCTATAACTCTAACCATATGGAAGGAAGCCGTCTGACGCATGATCAGACCAGATATATCTTTGAAACCAATACCATCGGTGTAGAAAAAGAAGTGCTGAACGTGGATGACGTGATTGAAACAGCAAATCACTTCCGTTGCATTGATGTGATTATTGATCACGCAAAAGTAGCTCTGACGGAGAAGTTCATTAAAGAAATTCACTTGGTTTTGAAGAATGGCACCAGTGATTCCAGAAAAGATTGGTTTGCTGTTGGCGATTATAAGAAACTTCCGAATGAAGTTGGCGGCATGGATACCGCCCTTCCGGAAGAAGTTGCCGATAAAATGAAGGCATTGCTAACGGAATACAACGCCAAAGAAGAAAAGACCTTTGCGGATATTCTTGACTTCCATGTGAAGTTTGAGCGGATCCATCCATTCCAGGACGGCAACGGTCGTGTGGGCAGATTAATTATGTTTAAGGAATGTCTGAAATATAATATCGTTCCGTTTATCATTGAGGATAATCTGAAGATGTTCTACTACCGTGGACTGAAAGAGTGGAACAATGAGAAAGGTTATTTGACAGATACCTGTTTGACCGCACAGGATAAGTATAAGGCATATTTGGATTATTTTAGAATTGCATATTAAACGTGATTCAAAGTGAAAAATTTGCGATTTGAGAAAAAATAATAATATACATTTTAAAGACGGGAGTAAATACATGTTCTATAAAATGATAGAAAATAAGTGTACACAATGGTATGAATCAGAACGGTGTACGGTTAAAAACTTAATTGAGTATATAGAGAAAACAGGGCAGATGCGTGATGCTCAGATTGAGGCTGTTAAGGTATATCTGTTTCTAAAAATTGCCTGTGAATGTAAGCCGTTGACACAGCTGTTTAGACAGGGATTCTTTAATTCTATTGATTTGAATGAGATAGAATTGTCAAAATCTACTCGTGAATATTTGTTTCAGAATCCAGCGGCTGCGGCATTATTTGAATATGCATGTTTGACAAATGATAAAGGTGAACAGGTATCTGAAAAATTGGAAAAACAGATAAAGAAAGATCCAACGGGAATTGATTATAATGAATTCTTTCGTAATGCGTTTTATGGTGTTTCCTATACGGATTATCTGTTTAGCCTTCCTATGGGTGCAGGTAAAACGTATTTGATGGCGGCATTTATTTACTTGGATTTATATTTTGCTTATAACGAGCCAACAAATCCGTCATTTGCACATAACTTTATCATATTTGCACCATCAGGTTTGAAATCATCAGTGGTTCCAAGTCTTAAAACAATACAAAACTTTAATCCATCATGGATTCTTCCGGAGCCAGCGGCAACAGACATCAAGAGGATGATTTCTTTTGAAGTATTGGATCAAAGCAAAACTGCAAAAAAATCAAATAAGACAAAAAATCCAAATGTTCAGAAAATCGCTAATCATCAGCCGCTTTCTGAGTTGTTTGGTCTTGTTGCTGTTACTAATGCGGAAAAAGTAATTCTTGAGCGTATTCAGGAAAAACAGGGACAGATAAATATGTTTGAAGAAAGCGAGGACGATAAAGACCGACAGGCAAATGAACTTCGTAATTTAATTGGTAAGTTACCATCATTGTCTATCTTCATTGATGAAGTTCATCATGCAGTAAGTGATGAAATTAAGCTTCGTGCTGTAGTTACAAGATGGGCACAGAATCATACAGTCAATTCTGTGATTGGTTTTTCTGGTACTCCATATTTAGACAAAGTTGAAAAAATAAAAGTTGTAGATTCATTGTCCGTTGGTACAGCTGAAATCACAAATATTGTGTATTACTATCCACTTATAGACGGTGTAGGAAATTTCTTAAAATTTCCAGTTGTAAAAATTGCAGATATTGCAGATAGCAGCCTTATTATTGAAAAGGGTGTCAGAGAATTTCTTGATACTTATAAAGACACTGTTTATGCAGATGGCTTAACAGCTAAATTGGGTATTTATTGCGGTACTATCGAAAAATTAGAAGAAACAGTATATCCACAGGTATCCCGTATTGTAGCTGAATATGGCCTTGGTACTGATGTTATACTTAAATTCCACAAAGGAAATAAACAGTATAAGATGTCGGCTGATAGTCAGATGCAGTTTGATATCTTGGATAAATCTATTTCTAAAATTCGTATTGTTTTGCTTGTGCAGATTGGTAAAGAAGGTTGGGACTGTCGAAGTCTTACAGGTATTATTCTTTCTCAAGAAGGAGACTGCCCAACCAAGATGGTATTACAGACATCTTGTCGATGCTTGCGTCAGGTGATTAAAAACGATCAGGAAACGGCACTGATATATTTGAATGAAAGCAATGCCGAAAAATTAAATATGCAGCTTGAGCGGCAGCACCATATTTCGCTTAAAGAATTTTCTTCTGCAGACAACAGTAAGACTACTTTGAAACGTTATAATCGTACGGCTTCTTTAAAGTTGCCTAAAGTAGAGTTTTATCAGCTGAAAATCAGCTATGATACACGTACTGTTGAAAAGGCAAATCCTGAAGTTTCTATTGAAAAATCTGTTGATTCAGCGCAAATTGCAGGTAATATTATCAAAACAACAGATCTTTCTATGAATGTAAATAATATCAGTATCCAGGTGGATGATGCTGAATATGGTACAGAATATGTAACCTTTAATTCTTGGATTTATGGCATTATGAGAAGTGGATTTGGAACACCTTCCATGGCAGAATTAAATGCATATACAGAGCAGTTAAAAGTAGTATATGAAAAAATCACATACGAAAAAGGTGGCTCACGATATTTCAGTTCGAAGTACAATAAAAAGTTGGTAGAAGCCAATATTCGCAAAGCTTTTTGTGACAAAACGGATTTCAATACAACAGAAGAACTGATACCAGAAGAAGCTAATTTGTTGAACATTGCGAATTTTACTTCTGAGATATATGCAGATAATCTGGATGACTACTATCCAAGACAGAATGTTGTTGAAAACATAATGGATGACGATAAGGGAAAATTGAAAGTTGATAAAAAGACACAGCAGTTAATTGATCTCGCTATAGAAACTGGAAACGATAGAATCGTTTTGGAATTGCAACAGCGTGTATCATCTCACCCAAATAAGAATCGTTCGTTCCACTACTTGCCATATCGTACAGACAGTGGTTTTGAACAAACATTTTTAAGAGAAGTATTGTCCTTCGATATTATTGAAAAATTAGGTCTGGAAGTGTATTACAATGGAGACCGTGCTATGACGGAGTTTAAGATCAAGTGCTATAAGAAAACCAGTGGAAAATGGAATTACATTGGTATTTACACACCGGACTTCCTTATCATTAAACGAAAAGATGGCGTTATCCATAAGGTTATTGTAGTGGAAACCAAGGGGCAGATTTATGCCAAAGATCCAGTCTTTAAAGATAAGAAGAATTTTATGGAAACAGAGTTTTCAAAACAGAATAATGCTGCGTATGGTTATGAACGTTTTGATTACCTGTATTTGGAAGATACGATGCCAGAGAAAGATAGATTGACACAGACACATCAAAAAATCTGTGAGTTTTTTAAGGAGAAAGCGTAATGAATGGAATTAGACCTACTGTAGGCATAGAGTTTGATGATAAATATACTAATGCAAAAAATAAATTGCTTGATTTTATTAAGACATTAGACGAGTTGGATGACATACAAAAAGCAAAATTGGCACAAGAATTTATAACATCATATAGTATGGCAAATTCTTTTGAACAATTTGTAAGTTATATGAAGAATGGAGGAATCAAATAATGCCAATTAAATATGTACCGTTTATACCAGAGCCGGTGGAAGGACAAGCTGTGCTTGGAAATTTTAATAGAATATTGAGATACAAAGGTGCTGACGATGTTTCTAAGACATTACAGCGTGGTATGCCTTTGTATGAAATGGAAAAACAGGAAACCGTGGGCGAAAACGCTGACGGCAATATGGTTATTCGTGGAGAATGTGTTTCTGCTTGCGCTTATCTGAAGGAGCAGGGTATTCAGGTTGATCTTGTTTACATTGACCCACCATTTGCGAGTGGTGCTGATTACGCAAAGAAAGTATATATCCGTCGAAATCCGAAAGTAGCAGAAGCTATTGCACAGGCTGAACAAGAGCTGGATGTAGATGAATTGAAAGCTTTTGAAGAAAAGATGTACGGTGATGTATGGGATAAAGAAAAATATCTGAACTGGATGTACGAAAATCTTATGGCGATTAAGTCTATAATGAGCGAAACGGCATCTATTTATGTTCATCTTGATTGGCATATAGGTCATTATGTAAAAATCTTATTGGATGAAGTATTTGGAGAATCACATTTTCTGAATGAAATTGTTTGGCATTACTACAACAAAATGCAGGGGAATGTAAACAGATTTGCATCTAATCATGATGTAATTTTTCTGTATACAAAAAGTGATATATATAGTTTCTCGCCCATTAAGGAAAAGAGAGATGAAACTATTAAACAAATTAAAAGGGTTTGGGATTCTGAAACTCAAAAGCTTGTGAATGCAAAAGATGAAAATGGTAGAGTAATTTACCAGGAATCATCAGAAAAGACTATTGATGATGTCTGGAGAATGTCTATGCTTCAACCTGCAGATAAAGAAGAACCGGTTGGATATGCTACGCAAAAACCAGAGGCATTGATTGAAAGGGCAATTCAAGCTTCTTCGGATATAAATTTAATAGTTGCAGACTTTTTTGGAGGCAGCGGAACAACTGCAGTTTGCGCAAATAAACTTGGCAGAAAATTTATTCATTGTGATATTGGATTGAATTCTATTCAGACAACCCGTGATCGTCTTGTCGCAGATGGGGCTGAATTCGATGTGCTGGAAATTAAAGATGGCGTTCAACTTTATCGTAATCCGGTTCAGACAATGGATAAAATTAAATCTTTGATTCCTGGCTTGAAAAATGAAGATTCCCTTGATTCTTTCTGGGAAGGTGCTATTTCTGACAGCAAGCTTGGTACAATTCCTGTTTACGTGCCAAACTTAATGGATAGTGCAGCAAAACTTCTTGATAAAGTGACTATGAACCGTATTATCCATCAGGCGATTCCAGAATTGGATAATGACATTAAAAAGGTTATTGTTTACTATATCGACATTACTGATAAAGTGGAGATTATGAATTTCATCAAAGAAGATGACAGTACGACTCTAGAAATTGAATTGCGTGATCTTAAATCAATTCTTGATGATGTTGTCATTGGCGATTATGCAGAATTCCATGCAGAAGAAATTGCAGGCGGATATGCTGTTGCTATTGATAAATTTATTAGTGATCGTGTGTTGTCTAAAATTGCAGAATTCAATCAGAAAGCATTCCTTAATTCTTCTGCGAAGAAACCGTATAAATCGATTGAAATCAGTGAAGAAGGCTTGGAACTTATTGAATTCCTTAGTCTGGATTGCACTGCGACCGGTGGTGAGTGGCATTCTGATAGTGAAATCAAGATTGATAAAAATGGCTATGTTATCGTAGACGGCAATAAAACCAAGGAGTTTTGGGATGGTTACATCCGCAGCATAAAGAAACCTATCCGCCTTAAAATTCGTAACATTTGTGGGGATGAAACTGTTTGGGAGGTGTAATCAATGGCTCAAAATGTGACATTGTATAACCTTTTGATTTCTTGTCCAGGTGATATTAAGAAAGAAGTTACATTGATTGAAGCTGCAGTAGATGAGTTTAATGAATTATATACTGAAACTTTAGGAATCACAATAAAAACTCGCCATTGGAGTAAGAGTTCTTATGCTCAGTCTGGAGGAAAACCACAGGCATTACTTAACGAGCAGTTTGTAAATAAATGTGATGCAGCAGTTGCGATTTTCTGGACGAGATTTGGCACACCTACTGATGAGTATGGTTCTGGAACAGAAGAAGAAATTGAAATTATGCTTCAATCTGGAAAACAAGTGTTTATGTATTTTTCGGATAAGCCTATCCCACCATCAAAAATAAATGGTGACGGCTATGAGAAAATACAAGCATTCCGTGACAAATATAAAGACAAAGGAATATATTTCACTTATTCATCCGACGAAGAATTTAAAAAGATGTTTTTTGCCCATCTTTCCATGCATTTTTTGACAGAAAAGAGGGTAAGTGAAACAGCCAATGAATATCGTTCTGAGTTAAAGTTATTAGGTATTGACGAAACTGGAAGATTGACTGAAGAAGCGGTGGTATGCCCATTCGTGTTAAATGCAGAGATTAGCATGAAAGAATACATTACTTCGATTAAGACTATGTATCAGGAGATTTCTGATATGAATGTAGGTGGTAGATCTGTTACAGCTAATACTTTTTTTGCTGGATTTACAAGCCCTGTTGACATAGATGAAGATGAGAAAGAGTTTATTACTGCTGCGGCTGAACAGCTGGAGTGTGAGTTGTCCGATTCCTTTTTTGAACTTGGAAATTTAAACAAAGATACTTTAACATCAAATCCACTCAGTGGTCCTAAGTTGAATGGAACGTCCGAAGAAAAGCAGAAATATTGGAAAATCAAAAGATTGCATGAAACTATTTCTAAAGCTTTGGAATGGGTTCCGGTTGAGAAAGCGTTTTCTGGAATGAATTGTATTAAATTAGCAATTCAGAATTGTGGTAAGGCCATCGACGAAGATGCTGAAATTACGTTTGAAGTTCCAAAAGAATCCTTGCTTACATTAGGTGAATTCCCTAAGTTTAATAATGCAGAGATGGGATATTTGCTTACAGATTGTGATATGAGTATTTTGTTCGGAATTGAAGGCACATCTGAATATATTGAATATTCAGAATCAGAGCAAAATGGAAGAACTCCGTATGGAGCACGTCCATATGGTTTTCCAGGATATGTTCCAGATTATAGTGATGATTTCACTGATGAGATAAAAGATGTGTTTTGTTATGGATTCTATTCAAGTGAAGATAAGTATATTGTAAAGCTTAAAGTAGATTACATAAAACATAATACAACTGTTGCTTTCCCGACAATCCTTTTTGTGAAAAATGAGATTGATGAGATACCATATAAAATCACATCTAAGAATAATCCGGATGTTGTTGAAGGCTGTATAAAGGTTAAAAGTTAGGAAAGGAATACTACATGGAAAAGCCACAATACATCGATTGGATAGTTGAAGAAACTGGTATTGTAATTAAAGATGACATACCGCTAAAATGTTATAAAATTGATTATAAAGATGATGAAAGTATTCTTGATGACTGGGCATTGCACATTCGAAAAAATTACATAGAAGATACTGAACTTAAAGAAGACGCAGATGACAATGCAATGACTATTGAACAGTATTTGCATGATTATGTAATTCCACAAAAAGGAGAAGAATTGGGAGCTACGGTACGTTCTGCAGACATAACAGAAATTTTAATTTCCGATTTATTAGAGTTTGTTCATCAGTATTCTGTTCCGAGATATAAATTGAAGAACAGATCAGGAAAAAACAATTCACAACAAGGAACTGATGTCATTGCATATAAGTACAAAAATGAAGATAAAACTCCAAATGATAAAGATGAATTGGTGGCAGCAGAAGTTAAAGCTACCCTCTCTAATATGGAGTACACACCAATCAAAAATGCAATTATCGATTCCAGAAAAGATGAACATCGATTAGCAAGATCAGTAAATTACTGCAGAAAGCGATTAAAAGAACTGGGCAAAATAGAAGAGGCAGAAGAGGTAAAGAGATTTTTATTTAAACCAGATAATAATTATCGTATTACATATGTAGCTGCAGGAGTTAGTAGTCGTGAAAACGTAGATGATGCCATAGAATTAGGTTTTTCTGGTGAAGAACTTGAAATTAGAAAAAATGAGCTGATTTTTTATGTACATGGTCAAAAGTTGATGGAATTGGCTCATAACATTTACCAGAGGTGTTGTAAATGATTTTTGGGAAAAATGCAGGCTTAATGTTAAAATATCAAAAAGCAAAGGCTAAAATGGTAGAATACGATGTTTCAAAGCAGGAGTATCCACATTTTCCGCTGAATTCTAATGAATTATCGTATCCAACAACTTATGTGCTGTCACGATACTCAGAATGCATTATAGAAAATAATCATGACGAATTAAAAGAGCTAGAGTTACTTTTGATTACAACTGCAGAATATTATGATTCAGCTTTTAAGTCCAAAGATAGACCAGAATATGATTGGGATTTTTTGCTATCTGGAGCATCTGCCTACTTCCTACGAAAGGATTTTGGTAGTGCTAAAGTGTTGGCAGCAAGAGTAGTTGATTTAATTGATGAGGAGCGATCTCCGCAGAAATTGTTGACGAATATCTATAATTATCTTCTGGGTGGAGTGTATTTGCCATATTTGAGAGTTATAGATACTTATGAGCGAATAAATAATTTTTTCTTGGATTACTTTGGAAAGGGTAAGTCTTTAGAAGCATTAAAGTCAAACTTATGGGTATATAGAAATGAAATATACGAGAATGGAGATCCAGATAGTATATTTTATGTAGATATATTAGTGGCAGTTATTATTGTGGCGTGCGAAAATTCGTCATGGAGTCTTTTGCCGAGTAGTTCAGGTATCTTGGATGAAGAATGGGAGTCATATCTACAAAGTAAGATGTCAATAAAGATGTTATGGCCAGCACAAAGATTAATAGCCGAAAAGGGATTGTTGCGTGGAGAAAGTTCTATCGTTCAACTTCCGACAGGGGTAGGCAAGACAAGAAGTATTGAACTAATTATTAGAGCAGCTTTTTTATCTGAACGAGCGAATATTGCTATTATAGTGGCACCATTAAGAGCGTTGTGCAACGAAATAACAATGGATATGTACAAAGCTTTTGGAAATGATGTCACGATAAATCAGTTTTCTGATGTACTTCAAAATGATTTCTGGAATTTGTTTTCTGAAGATATTAAACGGCAGATACTAATATGTACGCCAGAGAAACTGAGTTATGTATTACATCATGATCCGTTTTTCTTAAGTGCTATAGATTTATTTGTGTTTGATGAAGGTCATATGTTTGATGATGGAGGGAGAGGTGCAACATATGAGTTATTAGTAACACATATACGTCAGAACATAACGAGCGAACAGCAGTTGGTTTTGCTATCTGCGGTATTGCCAAATTCAGGGGATATTGCACAGTGGTTGTTTGAGGATAGAGGTTGTTTGGCGACAGATGATAGTATTGTATCTACACCTAAATCAATAGGATTTTCATCGACACAAAGGGATATTCATTTCTTTTCTGATGATAAATCAAATGAAGATTATTATATTCCCCGAATCCTTCGAGTTGAACAATTGAAGAAGTTACCCCGAGAAAGAAGTAATAAATACTTTCCAGATTTATCATTATCTACAGATGTGGCCATTTATAATGCAATAAAGTTGTGTCATAACGGCGGTGTTGCTATCTATCTTGGGCAGCAACGTTCAATGAAAACGGTATTTGAAAGAATTATAAATTTGGATAAGCGAAACTATGATTTGAAAGCATTAAAAGATAATACAAATCAAGCAGAGCTTTCCAAAATCAAGGGATTTATAGAAAGCTATTATGGTTCAGAGCACTATTATACGAAAGCAGCAGAATTGGGGGTTTTGCCTCATTCATCTAATCTTCAAAATGGAGTTAAGCTTGTTGTTGAACATGCATTGAAGAATAAATATGTTTCTTGCGTAGTGTGTACATCGACGCTTGCACAGGGGGTGAATATCCCGATAAAATATTTATTGGTCACCAGCATTCGAAATGGATTGAAATTAGTAAAAGCTCGAGATTTTCAAAACTTGATGGGTAGAACAGCACGAGCGGGTATATACACAGAAGGAAGTATTATTATTACGGATTGCAAAATATACGACAACCGTACCAACTGGAAAAATGGTGGAAGATATTTATGGAATGATTGTGTGAAGCTATTTGATACAAAATTGACAGAACCTTGTGGCAGTTCTATTCTTTCGTTAGTCCAGGATTTTAACATAGATTATGATGTGACCGTAAGTGGTGAGAAATTTATTGATATAGTGATAGATCACCTTGACGAAAGAGATTTCTTGCTTGATTACGCAAAGAAGTTAGAAAAAGCATACTTAAAAGCCAATCCCAAAAGAACACAAAATCTGATTGTGCAGGAAATATTATTGCGTCAGGATATTATATCAAATATAGAAAATTATTTGTGTTTAGTACGTTCCGCAGAAACATTGGTCAATGATAGTAAGAAAAGTGCTGTGGATATTTGTACAAATACATTGGCGTATGCTATGGCAACAGAAAAAGAGAAAGAATTACTGATTAAAGTTTTTCAGAAGATAGAAGAGAATATTCAACAATATTCTGTTGAAAAATTGAGCAGATATTCTAATGCAATGTCAGGAATAGGTTTGTCTTCTCTAATAGAGGAATGGATTGTTCAGAATGAACTTACAGAGAAGATATATACAGAAACAGAACTATTATACGTTATTACAGAATTGTATCTGCAAATCTGTGGAGACTTTAGATACCAAGAGCATATACAAAGCATTTGTAAAAAATGGATTGATGGACAGACTCCAATGGAAATTAACAACAAAGAAACTATTGGAATTGCAGAAGTAGAATCATTATGTAATAAAAGAATCTCATATGAAATGAATTTTCTTATCGGCAATATCTGTGATCTGATAGAAGTTGACGGAGAAAATGAGGAGCAAGTTGATCAAAGGAACATCTTGACATTGTTACAAAAGAAAGTAAAATATGGCGTTCCAAATATGACAGCAATTTCTATTTGTGAGAGTGTTTTTAATGATCGTCTATTAGCTATAGAATTAGCTCAAATTTTATCTGATGCGAATATTGGAACGGATAAGATACTTAATATGTTGAAAGCTCATAGTGAAGAAATCTTTAGTTGTCTTGATTCGTATCCGGAATATTTCAAGGATAGATTATCTGTGTTGATGAAATAAAGGTAGCATACTGTATTTACAGATTGCTGAATGTGCATTAAAAATAGATATTTCTTTTACACAAGAAATTAGAAATAGCAGATCTGTCAATTTGGTGAGGATGACACTTGGGTACAATGTCCATCAGATATTCCAAAAGATTAAGTATTAAAACAAGTGAACTTCCGGCGAAAGAGTGTATAATCGTACAATTTAAACGAAAAAAAAGCATAATTTATTAGGCTATAGAATGGTTTATGTGAATTGAATGATGACTGATGATTCTGGTGTTGAAAGTAAAAATAATGCAATGACATTATGGATAAATACATGTTGTCTTCCATAAAATCAATTCTATGTTAAAAACATACAGTCTAGACAGCTACTTTTTAAGCTATCATTTGAAAGACATACAATATATAGGCTCAAATGGCGAAAGTGCCCATTTGGGCCTATTATTGTATAATTTAATACGTTACAACCAGAGCAAGATCCACCCGTGTATTACAGTATTGTCATTTTGGCAATTTTGTATTACTTACGAGGCAAGGGGTTTCCATCCGGCTTTTTTCGATACCGACATAAGCAATAGCTTTTGGAACTTGAACTGCGCTCCAGCGCATGCTCCTGATATGTTTCCAGGGAATATTTCAGCTCATATGCCTTCTTCAGTGCATTGCTGACTGCATCAAGACGTCCGTTACCGGATGCCTCTGTAGTG
>ENA-OQAB01001075-OQAB01001075.1-human-gut-metagenome-genome-assembly--contig:-NODE-1075-length-13436-cov-3.850402_pt1 | contig 13436 bp, 9 predicted proteins | sample MGYA00242490_ERZ504517 | MGnify/ENA primary metagenome ERZ504517 (study PRJEB26092, sample SAMD00036298) | human gut metagenome | host: Homo sapiens | study: EMG produced TPA metagenomics assembly of...
TGGAGCAGATTCTTGGGGGGCATTATTCGCAGCAGCCGGGGTTTATCTGGAAAAGGTATATCCCTACAGCGGTTGCGGGAAAGATTCAGACCATACGCGCCTATCGGACAGCTTTTGTCCGAGGAGTATACGGAGCAGGGCATTGCAGTAAAGGCCTATGTGCCCGCAGAGCTTTTTGAAGGGCTGTACCGGGATTAAACATACCATCAGTGGCAGTATTAGAAAATATAATAAAACACAACATCTTGTTTAATATATAACATATGGCGTAGATGTTGTGTTTTTTGTGTTCCTCTGCTATAATGAAAAATACATTTCGGTTTAAGTGTAGTAGCTTGTATTTGGAATGTTGAAAGGAGTTTTGAGGTATGATCCAGGTGGTAAAGAGGGATGGGGAAACCGCTGAGTTTTGTCTGAAAAAGATAACGGAGGCAATTAAAAAGGCATTTAGGGCAACGGGGAATGAGTTTAATGATGAGATTTTAGAACTGCTTTCCCTGCGCGTGACGGCTGATTTTCAGCCCAGGATGAAGGATGGAAGCATTTCTGTGGAGGAGATCCAGGACAGCGTGGAGCATGTGCTGGAGCAGACCGGCTACACGGATGTAGCAAAGGCTTATATTCTTTACAGGAAGCAGCGGGAGAAGATCCGCAGCATGAACAGCGCTCTGCTGAACTATAAGGACGTGGTAAACAGCTATGTAAAGGTGGAGGACTGGCGTGTAAAGGAAAATTCCACAGTGACCTATTCCGTAGGCGGCCTGATCCTGAGTAATTCCGGCGCGGTGACGGCAAACTACTGGCTCAGCGAGATCTATGATCAGGAGATTGCAGATGCCCACAGAAATGCGGATATCCATATCCATGATCTTTCCATGCTCACAGGCTACTGTGCCGGCTGGTCTTTAAAGCAGCTTCTGATGGAGGGACTGGGGGGGATTCCGGGAAAGATCACCTCGGCTCCTGCAAAGCATTTGTCCGTTCTGTGCAACCAGATGGTAAATTTTTTGGGAATCATGCAGAACGAGTGGGCAGGCGCTCAGGCGTTTTCCTCCTTTGATACCTATCTGGCTCCCTTTGTAAAAGCAGACCATCTGTCCTACGGGGAGGTAAAAAAGTGTATTGAATCCTTTATTTACGGAGTAAATACCCCCAGCCGCTGGGGAACGCAGGCGCCTTTTTCCAACATCACTCTGGACTGGACTGTTCCCGATGATATGGCAGAGATGAATGCCATTGTAGGCGGCCGGGAGATGGATTTTAAATATAAGGACTGTAAGGCAGAGATGGACATGGTAAACCGGGCCTTTATTGAAACCATGATTGAGGGAGATGCCAATGGACGGGGCTTCCAGTATCCTATTCCCACCTATTCCATTACAAAGGATTTTGACTGGTCTGATACGGAGAACAACCGCCTGCTTTTTGAGATGACTTCCAAATACGGAACTCCATATTTTTCCAATTACATTAACAGTGATATGCAGCCGAGCGATGTGCGCAGTATGTGCTGCCGTCTGCGTCTGGATCTGAGGGAGCTGCGGCGCAAGACGGGAGGATTTTTCGGCTCAGGAGAAAGCACAGGTTCTGTGGGTGTGGTGACGATCAATATTCCGAGAATTGCGTATCTGGCAGAAGATGAGGCGGATTTTTACCGCCGTCTGGACCGGATGATGGATATCAGCGCCAGATCCTTAAAGACCAAGCGGGAAGTGATCACAAAGCTTCTGGAGCAGGGATTGTACCCCTATACGAAACGATATCTTGGCACTTTTGAAAATCATTTTTCCACCATCGGCCTCATCGGCATGAATGAAGCAGGGCTGAATGCACGCTGGATCCGGAAGGATATGACCCAGCCGGAGTGCCAGAGGTTTACCAGAGAGGTTCTGGATCATATGAGAGAGCGGCTGTCGGACTATCAGGAGGAGTATGGCGACCTCTACAATCTGGAGGCTACTCCTGCAGAGTCTACCACTTACCGTCTGGCAAAGCATGATAAGGAGCGCTATCCCGATATTATCACCGCGGGAAAGGAAGGGGAAACGCCCTATTATACCAACAGCTCTCACCTTCCTGTAGGCTATACAGAGGATATTTTCGATGCGCTGGATATCCAGGACGAGCTTCAGACCCGCTATACCTCAGGTACGGTGTTCCATGCCTTTCTGGGAGAAAAGCTGCCGGACTGGAAGGCAGCGGCCAGTCTGGTGCGTACGATCGCGCAGAATTATAAGCTTCCATATTATACCCTGTCTCCCACCTATTCCATCTGTAAAAGTCACGGCTATCTGGCAGGAGAGCATTTTACCTGTCCGATCTGTAAGCAGAAGGCAGAGGTTTACAGCCGCATCACAGGGTATTACCGTCCTGTACAGAACTGGAATGAGGGAAAACTTCAGGAATATAAGGACCGTATAACATATGATACAGGAAAATCCGTCCTGAAAAAATGAGCCGGTTTCCATGAGGCCGGTGGAACGTGTGGAAGCGGAATCTCAGAATGAGAGCGGGGAGGGTTTAAAAAGAAGCCCCAGCTGTATCTGTTTGCAACCAGAACCTGTCCAAACTGCCGCACAGCCAAAGAATTTTTAAAGGGCGTGGATTATCAGATCATTGACGCCGAGGAGCATCCGGAGCTGGCAGAGAAGTTTGGGATCATGCAGGCCCCTACTCTTGTTCTGGTGCGGGACGGCGTGGTGCAGAAATTTGCCAATGCGTCCAATATCCGCAGATTTGCGGAAGAAGTAAAAGCCTGAAGCCGGGCAGCGAACATTGCATGCCAGACCGATTATACGGTAAAGTGTAAAACGTATGATACGCAGGGTTTAAAACGTCCCCCGGACTGCGGTCGAAAAGACTTGCGGCCCGGGGGTTTTTGGGTGATAATGAGTAAGAGTCAGGGCTTTGCTTTGCCAAGAGCCGTATTTACGGCCTGTAAAAGAGCCAGGGAGGTGTAGCGGGAGGAGTCAGGGTATGTAAGATTTTCCGTTGACTGGGTGTTCACGATCTGCTCTGCCAGGCCTTCCATTGTGGGCTGCATCAGGGGATACATGGTGGCGACAGCTTCGCTTAGGGGCACCAGGGTCACGGCACGGATCTGATCCTTATCAACCGTTACCTCTACATTTACCTGTTCGTTTCCAAGGGTCAGGGAGGTGCTGTAGACGCCGGGAACATAGGCGGTCTGCTGTGCCTTTGCGGCATCTGTTTCGGAAGTATTTTCATTTCCATGGCGGAACATGATGAAACAGAGGGTGATAAGGAGAATGGCCAGTCCGGCGAAAATGGCTGTGTAGATGATCTCCTTCATCCGCAGCACCACGATTTTGGTTTTGGAACTCATAGTGTCAGGACCTCTGAGAGAATTTGTTACAGCATATGAGACGGGAGGATAAAATATGTCATTGCAGTTTGTTATGGGAGGCGCAGGTTCGGGAAAAACACGGTATCTGTATGAAACAGCCATAAAACAGGCCGTGGAGCAGCCGGACCGGCTGTTCCTGTTTGTTGTACCGGAGCAGTATACCATGCAGACACAAAAGGAACTGGTGCGCCTTCACCCCAGAAAGGGCCTGATGAACATGGACGTTTTAAGTTTTAAGCGTCTGGCCTACCGGGTATTTGAGGATCTGGGAGTGCAGGTTCCGGCTGTGCTGGATGATATGGGAAAATCCATGGTACTCAGAAAGGTAGCTGGAATGGTAAGGCGGGATCTGGGGCTTTACGGCAGCCATTTAGAGCAGCCAGGCTTTATCAGTCAGCTGAAATCACAGATTTCAGAGCTGGGCCAGTACGGCATCCGCCCGGAGGATTTAAAACAGGTAGAGGCAGAAACGGATCATCCTCTTTTAAAGGACAAGCTTAAGGATCTGGGAGTGATCTATAAGAGCTTTCGGGACTATATTGAGGATCACTATATTACGGCAGAGGAAATTCTGGATATCCTTTGCAGGGAACTTCCAAGATGGGAAAAGCTGAAAAACAGCGTGATCTATCTGGACGGCTATACAGGCTTTACTCCGGTACAGTACCGGCTGGCGGAGCTGTTTATGCTCCATGCCAGAGAGGTAGTATGTACGGTGACCGTGGATCTGCGGGAAAATCCCTATGAGAAATGCGGGATCCAGCATTTGTTTTACATGGGACGTCATACCGTATGCCGGTTAAAGGAGCTGGCAGACCGCCATCATGTGGAAATAAAACAGGAAATCCGCTGTGACAGGTGTCCGAGCTGGCGGTTTAAAGACAGCGAAAGCCTGGATTTTCTGGAACAGAATCTGTACCGGTATACGGGAAAGGTATGGGCAGGGAAAAAGCCTGATATCCGGCTGTGCCAGGGAAAGACTCCGGCAGAGGAGGCTGCTTATATCTGCACCATGGTAAACCGGCTGGTGCGGGAAGACGGCCTTCGATACAGGGAGATTGCTGTGATTACGGGAGATCCGGTTTCCTATGGCAGAGAGCTTATACATCCCTTTGAGGAAGCAGGGATTCCCTATTTTATGGATCAGAAGAAAAGCATTCTGGAAAATCCTATGGTAGAGCTTATACGGGCAGCACTGGAAACGGTCCGGGACTGCTCCTATGAGAGCGTGTTCCGTTATCTGAAAACAGGACTGGTATATGACAGAGAAACGGGGAATTCAGAGGAAAATGAAGATACTCCTGTATTTTCCAGGGAAAATGTGTCTGTTCTTACCGATCGACTGGAAAATTATGTAAGAGCTCTGGGAATCCGGGGATGGAAGAAATGGGATCAGGAGTGGACCAGGCCTTCTCGGGGCGGAGAACGGCTCAATTTAAAGGAATTAAATCAGTACCGCCAGTGGGTTTTAGCCCCTCTTAAGGAGCTGCGGGAAGCATTTTCACAGGAAGGAGCCTCTATTTCTACAGTGACATCCGCCGTAAGAAGCTTTTTAGAGAAGATGGAACTTAAGGAAAAGCTGGAGGAATATGCAGAGTTTTTTGAAATGAGGCATTGCCGGGGAGATGAGAATCTGGCAAAGGAGTATGGTCAGGTCTATGAACGTGTGGAGGAGCTGCTTTTGCGTCTGGAGGGGCTGTTGGGCGAGGAAAAGGCAGACCGGAAAAATTATATCCAGATACTGGAAGCTGGATTTGAGGAAATCCGGGTGGGCGTGATCCCTGCTACGGCAGATCAGGTGATGATCGGAGATCTGACCCGAAGCCGTCTGGAATCGGTGAAGGTCTTATTTTTTGCCGGATTAAACGAAGGCCTTGTACCTCAGAGAAAATCAGGAGGAAGTCTTTTGACAGATACAGACCGGGAAATCTTCCGTTCCTTTGATATGGAGCTGGCGCCTACGGCCAGAGAGGACAGCTGTATTCAGAAATTTTATCTGTATTTAATGCTGTGCAAGCCCTCACGCAAATTGATCCTTACCTGGGCTGCCTCTTCGGGAGACGGAAAGAGTATGCGCCCCTCCAGCCTGATCGGAGAGGTAAAAAAGCTGTTTGGGGAGCTTCGGGAGGAAATCTGCTTTGAAGAGGGATATCCCATCCAGACGATCTGGGACGGAAGACAACGGCTTATAGGGATGCTGCGTGAGGCCAGGGAAAGTCAGGAAAAGAAGCCGGCATTTTTAGAGCTGTACCGCTATTTTTACAGTGAGGAGGCGTACAGGGAACAGGTAAAACAGCTGGTGAATGCGGCCTTTTTTACCTATGAGGACCGCGGGATCGGACGGGCTGCAGCCAGAGCGCTTTACGGAAGGACTCTGGAGGGAAGCGTTACCCGGCTGGAGCAGTTCGCTTCCTGTGCCTATGCCCATTTTCTGAAATTCGGCCTGGAGCTCATGGAGCGGCAGGAATACCGGCTGGAGGCAGTGGATATGGGAAATCTGTTCCACCAGTCCATTGACCTGTGCTTTCAGGCGATCCAGAGCAGGAAGCTGGACTGGGAAAGGGATTACGGAGGCTGAGAGAAAGGCTCTGGTAAGGGAATGTGTGGAGCAGGTGACAGGCCAGTATGGGAATACCATTATGGAAAGCTCTGCCCGCAATGCCTATCTGGCCCGCCGGGTGGAACGGATCACAGACCGTACCATCTGGGCTCTGGCAGAGCAGGTGAAAAAGGGAGATTTTGTACCGGCAGGTTTCGAGGTGTCCTTTTCCGCCATTGATGATCTGAAGGCCATGCGGATCCGGCTGTCCGAGGACGAAAAGCTCCAGCTGAAGGGGCGGATTGACCGGCTGGATCTGTGCGAGGATGAGGAGCATATCTATGTGAAAATCATTGACTACAAATCAGGGAGCACCTCCTTTGACCTGGCGGCCCTTTATTACGGCCTCCAGCTTCAGCTGGTGGTGTACATGGATGCTGCATTAGAGATGCAGGAGCGGAAGAATCCGGGAAAGGAGGCCGTACCTGCGGGATTTTCTATTACAACATTAAGGATCCGGTAGTGGACAAGGATGGGGAAATGAGCCCGGAGTTTATTGAGAAGCAGATTTTAAAGCAGCTTCGGATGAATGGGCTGGTAAACAGCGACCTGGATGTGATCCATCATCTGGATCGTGAGATGGTGAAGGATTCGGATGTGATCCCGGTTGTATTCGGAAAGGACGGAGGCGTGCAGGAATCACGTTCCAGCGTGGCAAAGGCGGTGCAGTTTGAAACCCTTCGCGCCTTTGTGGGACGGAAACTGAAAGCTTCGGGAAAACAGATCCTTAACGGCGATACGGCGCTTCGTCCTTATAAGCAGGGAAGCCGTACTGCCTGTGATTACTGTCCGTATCATGCAGTCTGCGGCTTTGATACCAAGACAGCAGGCTATGGCTTCAGGCAGCTTTGTTCCATGAGCCCGAACGCAGTATGGGAGGCCATCGAGAGAGAGGAGGAAGAAAATGGCAGTGAACTGGACTGATGAACAAAAACAGGTCATTAACAGCCGGAACAGCAGTCTTTTAGTCTCTGCTGCAGCAGGCAGCGGAAAGACGGCCGTACTGGTAGAAAGGATCATTTCCATGATCAGCGAGGGGGATCATCCGTTAAATATTGACCAGCTTCTGGTAATGACCTTTACCAATGCGGCGGCGGCTGAGATGCGTGAGAGGATTGGCGCGGCAGTAGAAAAAAAGCTGCGGGAGCATCCCCTAGATGAGCACCTGTGGCTTCAGGCTGCCTTAATTCCCCAGGCCCAGATCATGACCATTGACAGCTTCTGCCTGAATCTCATACGAAACCATTACAACAGCCTTGACATTGACCCGTCTTTTCGGATCGGGGATGAGGGAGAGCTGACCCTATTAAGGGGCGATGTGATGGAGGAGCTCTTAGAGGCGTGTTATCAGGAGGAAAATGAAGATTTTATCCGGTTTGCAGAGCAGTTTGGGGCCGGAAAGTCGGATAAGGCCATGGAGGATGTGATCGTACAGGCCTGGCAGTTTTCCCAGAGCCATCCATGGCCCGGCGAATGGCTGGACGAATGCAGACGGCAGCTGAAACAGGAGGCAGAGGGAAATCTGGATGAAAGCCCGTGGATGAAATTCCTTTTAAAGGACACGGCGCTGCAGATGGAGGAGCTTACACATCAGCTTCAGGCGGCCTTGGAGGTGTGCAGGGAGGAAGGGGGACCTGCCGTTTATGAGCCCATGCTGGAAAATGACCTTGCAGGGCTTTTAGGAATTAAGAAGGCGGCGGAAAGAGGAACCTTTGAGAAGCTTTATGAAGCCCTTCAGGCTATGGAGTTTGTCCGTCTGGCAGCGGCCAGAAACAAGGCCATTGACGAGGATAAAAAGGAGTATGTAAAGGAATGCCGGATCCAGGTGAAAAAGCTGGTTGAAAAATGCCGGGAAAGCTTTGGCTTTCAGAGTCCAAAAGAAGCGGCAGAGGCGATGGCAGGGGCTGCTCCTGTGGTTGAAACGCTCCTTGATATGGTACAGAAATTTGACGATTTTTACCGGGAGGCAAAGCGGGAGCGGAATGTACTTGATTTTAACGATCTGGAGCATCTGGCCTTAGAGGTGCTTCTTGAGGGAGATTCTCCCAGACAGCCTTCGGCAGTGGCAAAAGAGCTTCAGAGGCAGTATGAGGAGATCCTGGTGGATGAATATCAGGACAGCAACCTGGTTCAGGAAACATTGATCGGGAGCATTTCAAGAGAAGAAACGGGCCATCCCAACGTGTTTATGGTAGGAGATGTAAAGCAGAGCATTTACCGCTTCCGTCTGGCGAGACCGGAGCTTTTCTTGGAGAAGTATGCATCCTATACCAGAGAAAAAAGCCCTCACCAGATGATTGAACTCAGGCAGAATTTCCGAAGCCGGGACACGGTGTTAGCCTTTATCAATGACATTTTTTACCAGATCATGACGCCGGGGCTGGGCGGTATCCGGTACACCGAGGAAACCGCCCTGTATCCGGGAGCTGTTTTTGCATCGGCAGAGGGAATGGCCGGAGTTCCATCCAGGCTTTTGATGGCGGATACGGGATCAGATGCCTATAAACAGCTGGATGAGGATGCCATGGGATATACGGCAAGAGAAATGGAAGCAAAGATGATTGCAGGAGAAATACGACGGCTGACTGATGAAACGGACGGCCTTCTTGTGTGGGATAAGGAGCAGGAGAAATACAGAAGGGTCTGTCTGGGAGATATGGTGATCCTTCTTCGGAGCATGACCGGCTGGTCCGAGACTTTAGTCAGCGTGCTGATGAATGAGGGAATCCCCGCCAGAGCCCAGACACGCACCGGGTATTTTTCCACCACAGAGGTTGAAACGGTTTTAAGTCTGCTGTCCGTGATTGACAATCCCATGCAGGACATTCCCCTTGCAGCAGTTTTGCGCTCCCCTGTAGTGGGAATGAGTGATGATGAGATGGCCTGGATGATGGCGTCCTATAAGAAAAACACAAAAAAAGGGCCAGGACAGGGGCGTATATGGAGCATGGAAACTGTGGGAGGAAGAACGGGAGCATCCGGGTCTGAGAGAAGCTTTGGAGCATCCGGGTGGAGCATTTGAGAATGAAACCGGAGACTCCGAGGATGCAGTCCGGATAGGCGCCGCCGTTGTCCCAGTGGAGCAGGCTGCACTTATATGGAAAAAACTGGAGGATTTCGGAGCGCTTTTAAAGGAGCTGCGCACAGAGGCCAGATATCGCCCTATCCACGAACTGCTGTATTATGTATACAGGCGCAGCAGATATTATGATTATGTATCTGCCATGCCCGCAGGGGAGATCCGCCGGGGCAATCTGGATATGCTGGTGGAGAAGGCAGCGGCTTATGAGGCGACCAGCTACAAGGGCCTGTTCCATTTTGTAAGGTATATTGAACGGCTGAAAAAATACGATACGGATTTTGGAGAAGCTGCCGTGGCCGGCGAGGAAAAAAACATGGTTCGCATTATGAGCATCCATAAGAGCAAGGGACTGGAATTTCCAGTGGTATTTCTGGCAGGAATGGGAAAAAAGTTTAACCAGAGGGATGCTTACGGCACTCTTCTTTTAGATGCAGACATGGGGGCGGCGGCCGATTGGCTGGATCTTAAGCTGCGCACAAAGACTCCCACGCTCAAAAAAACAGGTTTTAAAGCGGCGCCTGGAACTGGAAACCATGGGAGAGGAGCTCAGGATTCTCTATGTAGCCATGACCCGTGCAAAAGAGGAGCTGATCATGACAGGAACGGATCGCAGCCTTTCAAGTAAGCTGGAGCGCTGGAGAACCGGAAGGACGGAGGGAAGACAGCTTCCATTCACTCTTTTATCCGGAGCAGGTTCCTATCTGGACTGGATTCTTATGGCAGCCGGTGCAGTGCCGCAGGAACATTTTGAAATGATCAAGGTGCAGCCCGAAACACTGGTGGGAGAAGAGGTAACAAGACAGATGGAACGGAAAATGGCAAAGGAGGATCTGTTGGAACTGGATGCAGGTTATACCTATGATGAAGAGATGAAAAAGGAGCTGGAACAGGCATTTTCCTATGCTTACCCTTATGAAAGCGATACAGGGCTTTACACGCTGGTTTCTGTGTCTGAGCTTAAAAAGCAGAGCCAGATCGGCCGGGAAGAGGAGGCAATGGGAACCGGCCGGGAAGAGGACGGCTGGATCAGGGATCTGGACGAGGAAAAAGCAGAAGACTCGGTCAAAGAGACAGAAGCAGGGGGGACGGTTCAAGAAGCAGAAGCCTCTGAAGCAGGAGCGAAAGAAGGGAAGAAGGTTTATGGCCGGTCAGGCGGTTCTAAGAGAGGTACTGCATACCACCGGGCGCTGGAATGTCTTTCCTTCCATGAACTGCAATGCCTTTCAGATACAAAAAAGGCCCTGTTTTCGCTCTATGAGCAGGGATATCTGGATCAGGAGTCTTATGGAGTGGACAACCCCTGGGATATTTGGAAATTTGTGGAAAGCCCGCTGGGGAAATCCATGGCAAAGGCGCAGGCAGAGGGGCGGCTTTTTAAGGAACAGCAGTTTATGATTGGTGTTCCCGCTTCCGAAATGGGCCATGAGGACTCTGAAGAGCTGGTGCTGGTTCAGGGAGTCATTGACGCTTTTATCGAAGAGCCGGAGGGACTTCTGTTAATCGATTACAAAACAGACAGGATATCCGGAAAGGATAAAGAAATGGGGAAAGAGCGTTTAAAGGAGCGCTACCGGACTCAGATTGACTGCTACGAACGGGCATTGTGCCAGATCACAGGGAAAACGGTAGCGCGAAGGTGTATCTACTCCTTTGCATTAAGAGAAGAGATAGAGATTTAACCCGAAACGGTCCCGGCTGCATCAGACTGCAACCGGGATTTTGTGCTCAAAGGGATGGAACTGGTAGTTTTCCAGTCGGAAACTGTCCGTGGTAAACTGATAGAAATCCTTCACTTCAGGATCCACCCAAAGCGTGGGGCCTTCAAAGGGCTGTTTTTTAATCAGTTCTTCTACCATGGGGATATGGCGGTCATAGATATGGGCGTCTGCGATCACATGAACCAGTTCCCCGGCCTTCAAGCCGCTTACCTGTGCAAACATATGAAGAAGCACTGCGTACTGGCAGACATTCCAGCTGTTGGCAGTGAGCATATCCTGAGAACGCTGGTTTAAGATGCCGTTTAAGGTATTCCCTGATACATTAAAGGTCATGCTGTAGGCACAGGGATAGAGGTTCATCTCAGAGAGATCATGGTGATTGTAGATGTTGGACATGATCCGGCGGCTTAATGGATTGTGCTTTAAGTCATAGAGGATCCGGTCTACCTGATCGAACTCCCCTTCTTTGTAATGGTGCTTTACGCCCAGCTGGTAGCCGTAGGCCTTTCCGATGCTTCCCGTTTCATCCGCCCAGGAATCCCATATGTGGCTTTTTAAGTCATGGATATTGTTGGACTTTTTCTGCCAGATCCATAAAAGCTCGTCTACAGCCGATTTAAACGCGGTTCTGCGCAGGGTGATAACGGGAAATTCCTTTGTAAGATCGTAACGGTTTACGATGCCGAAGCGCTTGATGGTGTGAGCCGGAGTCCCATCCTCCCATACCGGGCGTACCTCATGGTCTGTGTCCCAGACGCCGTTTTCTAAAATATCTTTACAGTTTTGTATAAAAAGCTGGTCTGCATAGCTCATAGATTGTATCCTCCTGATGGCAGTGATAGTATGTTGCAGTTCTGAGTATAGCAGATATGGGGCCGGGTGACAATATGGAGATATTTGAGTTTCCGCATTCTGCACCGCACCCTGGAGTCTGCTGTGCCGGGTTCCGGTTTCCAGTCATAAGAAAATCTAAGAGGCTGAATTTTTTCTAAAAGCAAAAACCATATCAAAAACTCGCTGCGCTCAGACAGGTTTGATATGGCTTTTAACGAAAAAATTGATCCTCTAAGGTTTTCTAATGACCTCCAAAGTCACCCGGCACAGCAGGCTCCAGGGCGCACTGCAAAATGCGGAAACTCAAGGGAGATATCTCAAAACATTTACAAAACACAGGGAAAACGGTATACTGGGGACAGCATATTATGAGCAGAAGGAAAGGCAGGAAAGAGTGATGACACAGAAACGGATTCGGGATTATGGTATCATGCCGGGGCGGATAAAGACGGGAAAGAGGAATAAGATAACGGATGTTCCCGGAGTGCGGGTAGGACACTGTACGGTAAAAGAAGGAGAGATTCATACAGGCGTTACAGTGATCCTTCCGGGGCCGGATAATGCCTTTTTAAATCCTTATACAGCGGCCGCCTATGTGCACAACGGTTTTGGAAAAAGCTGCGGACTGATACAGATTCAGGAACTTGGTACGCTGGAAACTCCCATTGCCCTTACAAATACGCTGAATGTGGGGAAAGTATGGGACGCTGTGGCAGAATATGTGCTTAGGCAGTGTGAAAATGACGGTGCAGAGGCTTTAAGCATCAATCCCGTGGTAGGAGAATGCAATGACAGCCGCATTAACCGGATTTCCCTCAGGGCCATTGGGGCAGGGCAGGTAAAGAAAGCCTTTGACGCTGCCGGGGAAGATCCGGAGGAAGGGGATGTGGGAGCCGGAGCCGGAACAATCTGTTATGGCTTAAAAGGCGGGATCGGCACATCTTCCAGAGTCATAAAGGTGGGAGAGAAGGAGTATACCATCGGCGTGCTGGTTCAGTCCAATTTCGGGGCAACGGAAGATCTGATGGTTGACGGCAGACCCCTTGGACGGGAAATTCTGGAAAAGTATGGAAATGAAGCAGAGGATCCGGTGAAAAAGACGGCTTTTTCTGAACAGGATAAGGGATCCATTATGAGTATTCTGGCAACGGATCTTCCGGTGACAGACAGGCAGCTTACCCGTATCATCCGCCGTCTGGGAGTGGGGATTGCCCGTACAGGCGCCTACACAGGCCACGGAAGCGGGGAAGTGATGATCGGCTTTACTACAGCGAACCGTGTTCCAACGAAAGGGCTCCGAAGAGAAGAGGAAGAGCTTCGTACCCTGACTGCCATCCCTGAGGAGACCATCAACCGTGCATTTCTGGCAGCAGCAGAGGCAGAAGAGGAAGCGATTCTCAATTCCATGGCAGCGGCAGGGGAAACGAGGGGGCTGAAGGGGGAATACTATCGCAGCCTGAGTGACATTCTGTCCCAGGAGGGAGAAATTCATTGAATTCCTATAAGACGTTGATCCCGCGTATGACTTTACAGGAAAAGGCGGCGCTTTTAGGCGGCAAGGGAGAGTGGGAAACCAGGGATATTCCCAGACTGGGGATTCCTTCTATGGTGTGTTCCGACGGCCCCAGCGGTCTGCGCCGCCAGGCCGGAACGGGAGACCATTTAGGCCTGAATCCATCCCTTCCGGCCACCTGTTTTCCGTGCCCTTAAAATCAAATTCTTTGCAACCTCATCGTCTTCAATCGCAATAAGACGTTTAAGTGTCTTTTTATAAAGATTCTCCGCTTCAACCAATTCTGTATTCTTTGATGATTTTATTTGAACCAACTCTTCGAT
>ENA-OQAB01001079-OQAB01001079.1-human-gut-metagenome-genome-assembly--contig:-NODE-1079-length-13398-cov-3.679753_pt1 | contig 13398 bp, 9 predicted proteins | sample MGYA00242490_ERZ504517 | MGnify/ENA primary metagenome ERZ504517 (study PRJEB26092, sample SAMD00036298) | human gut metagenome | host: Homo sapiens | study: EMG produced TPA metagenomics assembly of...
CAAAATGTCGGTAATCAATGCGTTACGTGCTAAAATCGTGGCCCGCATGTTCGCCGTCATCAAAAGAAATGAATTTTATACTCCTATTTACTCTTAAAAAACTTGCAAAAACCATAAGAATATGGAAAAAAGGTGTTCGCTTGGATTGCGAATATTCGCTTCGTTATCGGTCAAAATACAGAAACAATACGATGAAACAAGACAAACTGAAGGCGACGGCCCGCCTGTTGGAAATTATGGATACGCTGCGCGAACAGTGTCCCTGGGATCGCAAACAGACCTTCGAAACACTCCGAAACAACACGATCGAGGAGACGTACGAATTGGCCGACGCCATCCTGAACAAGGATCTCGACGGTATCAAGGAAGAGGCCGGCGACTTGCTGTTGCACGTGGTTTTCTATGCCAAGCTGGGCGAGGAGGCCGGGGCGTTCGATTATGCCGATGTGGTGAACGCTTTGTGCGACAAGCTGGTCTATCGCCATCCTCACATTTACGGGGAGGTGCATGCCGATACTCCGGAAGAGGTCAAAGCCAACTGGGAGGCATTGAAACTGCGTAAGAAAAACCGTCGGAGCGGTACGTTGGGAGGTGTTCCCGTGAGCCTGCCTGCATTGGTGAAGGCCTACCGCATCGGTGAGAAAGCGGCGGCGACGGGGTTCGACTGGGAGAAAAAAGAGGATGTTTGGGCCAAGGTGAAGGAGGAAACCGCCGAGGTCGAAGCCGAAATGACATCCGGCGACCGTACGGCGATGGAGGAGGAGTTCGGCGACCTGCTGTTCGCCCTGGTGAATGCTTGCCGCCTGTACGGGATCGACCCCGAATCTGCACTTGAGCGAAGCAATAAAAAGTTCATGAATCGGTTTAATTATATGGAAGAGTGTGCTTCGTCCGAGGGGCATACCCTGCACGAGCTGTCGCTCGACCGGATGGAAGAGTTGTGGCAGCAAGCCAAGCATGCGGCGGCTGAAAAAGAGTAAGAACCAACTAATACATATCGAATTATGGCATATATCAGAGAGATACGGGGACATACCCCGCAGGTGGGTGAAAATACGTTTTTGGCGGAAACCGCCGTGCTTGTCGGCGACGTGACGGTGGGCCGCGACTGTTCGATCTGGTACAACGCCGTGTTACGCGGCGATGTGAACACGATCACCATCGGCGATCGGACGAACATCCAGGACGGCGTGGTGATCCACACCCTGTTCGACGGCTCGAAGCACCCGTCGCAGACCCATATCGGCAACGACGTGTCGGTGGGACATAACGCCGTAATTCACGGCGCGATCATCGAAGACAACTGCCTGATCGGTATGGGCGCCACGGTGTTGGACAATGCCGTAGTAGCGTCCGGGTGCATCGTAGCGGCCAACGCACTGGTGCTTTCAGGCAGCAAGCTCGAACCCAATTCGGTCTATGCGGGTATTCCGGCCAAAAAAGTCAAGGAGATAACCCCGGAACAACGGGACGAGATCGTACTGCGTACAGCCCGTGATTACCAACTGTATGCTTCGTGGTTTAAGGAGGAATAAGTCGTTTTTTCCATTTGTCGGAAGAGATTGGCGCTTGGTTTGCAAGAGTACATTCGGTTATAAAGACCGGTAACAATTAAAATGGTAGTTGATATGAAAGCGAAATTCTTGATCGTCGTACTGGCAGCGCTGGTGCTGGCAACGGGTACGGTATGGGCCCAGAAGGGACACCATAATCGTCGTGCCGAACACAAAGAACTTACTACGGAGCAGGTTGCGAAAAAGATGACCGACCGGATGAAAGAAAACCTGTCGCTCTCTGACGAACAGGTAAAACAGGTTTACCCTATTTGCCTGGAACAGGCTCAAGCCATGAGGGAGCACCGGGCCGAACGCCGGGAGATGGCTGAAAAATCGCGTGAAGCGATGGCACAGCAGCGTGAACAGATGGCCGGCCGGATGAAGGCGGTTCTGACGCCCGAACAGTATGCCCAATGGATCGAATGCCGAGAGTGTCCCGCCCGAAAGGTCGATTGCGCCGGACCGGCATGTCGAAAAGGCGATGCGAATCCCGGACATCACCGCAGACCCTGTAACGGTGCTCCGTGTGTGGATAAAAAGTAGGCGGAAAGTCGAAATAATTCGCCGATATTTCCGTTTATAGGGATGAAACAGGCCGACCTGTTTCATCCTTTTTTCATGTTCTGGACAGTGAAAAAAGTCGATTTTTATCGTATATTTGCCGTGTGACGACAATGATGGGAGATGATTAGAGCAATTTGTTTACTTGTATTTTTGTGTACGATAGGTTTGGCTCGGGCGCAGGCCCAGAGCGGTGTGATTACGCTCACCGTGGTAGATGCCGAAACGGGAGAAGAGGTACCGGGTGCCGTGATAGAAATCGTACCCAAAGCCCACCCCGATCAGAAGAAATATTATACATCGGGTTACAAAGGCGCATTGCAAGTGCGCGGCCTCGCTTATGGTTCATATACCCTGGCCGTGACTTTCATGGGATATGAAAAGGCCGAAAAGGAGTTTCGGGTGACGCAGCCGTCCGAAAACCTGGGAAAGATCGCACTGCGGGAGGCGGCCATCGCCATCGAGACCGTAGTGAAGGAGGTGCAGGCACTCCGCACTTCTCAAAAGGGCGATACGGTAAGCTATAATGCCAATGCGTTCAAGGTGACTGCCGATGCCGACGTCGAGGGGCTGTTGAAGAAGATGCCCGGCATTACGGTCAATAACGGCGCTGTCGAGGCGCAGGGCGAAACGATCCAGAAAGTATTCGTCGATGGCAAGGAGTTTTTCGGCGAGGACGTGACATCGGCGATCAAGTCGCTGCCGGCCGAAGCGGTCGAACGGATCGAGGTTTACAACAAGCTGAGCGACCAGGCCGAGTTTTCGGGTATGGACGACGGCGAAAGCTATAAGGCGATCAACATCGTCACACGCGAAAATATGCGTCAGGGCATATTCGGTAAGGCATATGCCGGTTACGGTTACGACGCCGACACGGAAACCGAAGCCAAAAACAAGTATATGGTCGGCGGCAACGTCAATTTTTTCAGCGGCTCCAGCCGTCTGTCGCTGATCGGTCTTTTTAACAACGTCAATCAGCAGAACTTTTCGTTCGAGGATATTCTGGGTGTTACGGGCAATTCCGGCGGAGGACATGGCGGCGGTCGCTTCGGCCGTGGCGTGGGACAATATATGGTTCGTCACCAGGACGGCGTGGCTTCGGTAAATGCAGTGGGTGTCAATTATTCGGATACCTGGGGCAGTCGGGATCAGGTGACTTTCCAGGGCAGCTACTTCTTCAACGGAACCCGTACGGTCAATCGGGCGCGTACCGAGCGTTGGTACGAGGAGCCGGCACCGATCGATACGCTTTTCACCGACGGTTATTCCCGGATACAGAATTTCAACAACCGCCTGAATGCCCGCATCGAATGGAAAATCGCGGACAACCAGTCGCTGATGATCCGCCCGGGCTTGAGTTTCCAGTCGAACGATCCGTTCAGTACGACTTACGGGCGACAGTTCGGCGAAAGCGGTTACAGCATCATCGACAATTTCGAGGATGCCTTCCGAAACGGTTACAGCGTCAATACTTCGGCCATTTACCGCGTGCGGTTGGGTAAGCCGGGACGTACGCTTACGGTGGACGGCTTTTTCAACTATTTCGACTCCCAGAATAAGCAAAACTCCCATACCAACGATTTCGGTATTTACGAGGATTACCCCGACCTCGATCCCGATCCGGACGAGAACGATCTGAAAAAGCTGATTTACCAGCGCATGATGAATCCTTCGTACCGTTATCGGCTGAACGGCCGCCTGACCTATACGGAGCCCGTATCCAAATATTCGCAGGTGAGCCTCGGGTATCGGACGTCGTACAATTACCAGCAGAGCGACAAGAAAACCTACCGGACCGGCGAGGATTACGATATTACGGGATTGCTTCCCGATCCCTTGCTGTCGAACGCTTACAAGAGCAGCTATACGGTGCACTCTCTCGGCCCCGGCTTCAACTACTCCAAGGACCGCAATACTTTCGCTGCGAACGTCTATTATCAGCGTTCGAGCCTTTCGGGTGAGGTGATCCGTACCGGCTCCGAAGAGATCAAGCACGCCTACAACAATGTGACCTATTTTATGGTGGGACAGTTCAACCTGAACCGGGAGAATACGCTGCGAATGTTCCTGCGCTCCTATACGGACAACCCGGAGGTTACCCAGTTGCAAAATGTCTATGACGTATCGGATGCGCAATACATCACGCGGGGTAATCCCGACTTACGGCCTTCGTACAGCCATAATTTGAGTATGCACTACGTCAATTCCAATGCGGAGAAGGGTCGTACTTTTATGCTGATGTTCCGGGCCGAAACGACCCAGGACTATATTACGACCAGCACCCGCTACCGTCCTACTTTGGAGATCGACAATACGGTTTACCGTCCGTTGCAGTTCACCGAATGGACGAATATGGACGGCTACTGGGATGTGCGGGCGCGGGCAAGTTACGGGTTTCCGGTGAATTTCATCAAGAGTAACCTGAATCTGCGGGGCGGCGTAAGCTATTCGCGTATTCCGAGCCTTGTGGACGGCGAGCGGAACAATACGGGCAACCTCGGTTACGAAGCGGGCGTAGTGTTGGGCAGCAACATCTCCGAGAATGTGGACTTCACCCTTTCGTGGGACGGCACGTACAACGAAGCCGTCAATTCCCTCGCCGCTACCGGAGGAAAGAACCGTTATTTCAACCATCAGGCTGCGGCGTCGTTCAAGTTCATCTTCGGCCGGGGATTCTCCCTCTCGGGCAGCGCTTCTTATATCCAGTATCTGGGTTTCACGAACGATTACGACGACAGCTATCTGGCTCTGCAACCTGTTCAGTGGGCAAGAAGGGTTCATTTTCGCAACCGAGCTGGGGGGAAATCAACATCGGCGTAAACGACATTTTCAATCAGAATAAAGCGTTCGTGCGCACGACCGGTTCGGGTTGGACACAAAATTCTTGGAACAGCGTAGTGGGACGTTATTACTGTGTGCAGTTCGTCTATAACCTGCGGTTCTTCGGCAAGAAGGGTTCGAAGAACATCAAGGATTATCAAGGCGTTTCGGACCGCCCGTCGGGAGCCGTCGGTATGGGACGCAGCACCGCTCCCGGAGGCGGGTTCCGTCCGCCGCACCGGTAAAGCGATATGAGTCCCGGTTGCACGATATGATTAAAAAGAGGGGTATTGCCCCCTCTTTTTGTTTCAGCACCTTTGCGATCAGGCCCATAACGTTGCGGAATATGCCTGCCCGAGTCGCTACAACCTTTCGGGATGGAAATGGCACTCCCGGATCCAATTACTTCCGGTCATTCGATTCAGGACTTGCCGTATGATGACTTTTCCGCTGTCTGCTTGCCGGTTCCCATTTTGTTTCTGTACCTGCCGACGAGCCGTTTGAATTGTAATAATATTTGCGTTCCTTTGTTTCGCGTGTCGTGCCTGTGATCCTTCCCTTCGAATCCTTGATTATTTCCCGATTCCCTGTTTTGTGGACGGTGTACTTCACGCGTCCGGCAGCGTCTTTGACAACGCGCGTTTCATTCGGATTTTGAGCGCTGCAAAGCGCTGTTGCCGCAAATACGGTAAAAAGAGTAAAAACAAGCCGTTTCATAGCCTGATTCGATGTTTGGAAAGAAAATCATATTTTAATCGGGCTATTTACCTGCGGCCTGCTTGAGGCGGAGGTGTATGCCGACAGCGGCGAATCCGCCGTAAACTATCGTGAGAATCCACAGGATACGTACCTCGTGCAGCACGTCGCTGAACGAAGCCCCCATACTTTGGATTCGGATGAATCCTTCTACCCCGCTGCTGCTCGGCAGAATCTGGCCGAACAGGTAGAGCCATTCAGGCATCGCTTCGCGGGGTACGGAAGCTCCGCTGAGCATCAGAGCCGGGATCGAACACCAGAGCAACAGCATGATCGACTGTTCGCGCCGCTGGAACAGCGTCGAGACGGCGATGCCCAGGAAAATACAGGACAGCAGATACGGGATGAGAAAGGCGATGATGTCCGCCGTGTGACCGTTGGTCGGGAAATGAAACAATTTGTAGTGCAGTCCCAGAATATAAAACAGGGTGACGGCGTAGATCGACGCATAAACGAACGCTTTGCCTGCCACGACGGGCAGCGTGGACATTCTCCGGCGTCCCGGAGGAATGAGTTTCTTGTAAAGTCCGAATTCGCTCCAGGTGCCTCCGATCATACCGATACCGATCAGCATCGTCTGCTGAATGATGACCATGATGATAGCCGGCATCACGAACGATCCGTATCCCAGATAGGGATTGAACAAGTTGTGGCTTTGGTAAATCACGGGTTGCGTCGTGGCCGTAGCCTGCGGGATGTTGGCTCCTTTTGCGATCAACCGCTGGAATTCCACCATAGCTCCTGTGGTGCCGATGCCCGACACGAGCTCCTGGAACGCCTGGCGGTACATCAGAAAATAGCTGGCATCGACATAGAGCGAAACGACCGCCTGCTGTCCGCCGAGCAGTTTTTCCTCGTAATCGGAGGGGATGTAAACCACGCCGTATATCTCCCGGTCGTAGAAAAGGTGTTTGGCCTCGTCCATGTCGCCGGGTTCGTAGGCCACATAGACGTTCGGTCCGGCATTGAAGGTATTGATCAACTGACGGCTGGTCGAAGTGTTGCTCATGTCGATTACTCCGATCGGCACGTTACGAAGTACCTGCGTCCCGTAAGCCAGCGAATAGAGCGTGGAATAGATCAGCAGGGCGAGCACCAGCACGAGAATCACGCCGGCATCCGTGAAGATCGAGCCGTATTCGTTGCGGACGACGGTGCGGAACTGCTGCCAGTAAGAGGTTATCTGTTTGGTAAATCGACTCATCGCTATAATCTCCCCCAGTATTTTTTATTCGTGCAGATGGTGCGCAGGCGCGGCAGACACAGCAGCGGAAGAATGATGAACAGGGCGATGATGCCCATGTCGGGCAACGAGTATATCGCCGGAGCACCGCGCAGGGCCTGATCGACCATGATGTCGGTGTAGAATGTGAACGGAAAGATGCAGCAGAACCATTGCATGGGTTTGCTCATAGCCATAATCGGGAACGTAAGGCCCGAAAACGTGAAGGCCAGTACCGAGTAACCGCCGCCGATCGAAAGCGACAGGCGCAAATTGCTCAACACGGTGACGATCATCGCACCGAGGGACTGGTAACTCAGGATGAAGAGCAGATTGCTGATGGTGATGACCGTCAGGCTGCCGTTCAGCGGTACGCCGACCACCTTGAAGATGACCAGGAGCATCAATTCCGACATCAGGAACATAATGACCGTAATCGGCAGGATTTTGCCCGCGTAGGCCGCGAAGACCGAGCCTCCGGCCGTGTCGTACCACTCCCTGGCCGTGCCGTTCTTGAGTTCGGTTCCGATGACGAAAATCGTCGCCATGATCGTGAAGATCAGAAGCATCATCGGCATAAAACTCGGCGAAAGGTAATAGCCGTAGTTGATATGCGGGTTGAATAGCACATGTTTGTCGAACCGTACGGGCATCAGTTGCGCCATAGCCTGTTTTTCGGTCAGCCCTTGTTTCATCAGCAGTTGCAGCTGGATACCGGCGGTAAAAGTGGTGACAGTCGTTTGCAAATCCTTCGCCAGCAGACCGTTTACCGTAATGTTCGTGCCGGTCAGGTAGCTTTCCAGATGGGTCTGGCTGTTGTTGAGAATGTTCTTTTCGAAGAAATCGGGAATCAGAACGATTCCCATGACCTTGCCCTGAAGCATCAGTCGTTCGGCCTCTTCCATTCCCTGTACGCCGTAAGCGACCCAAGCCGTAGGCGTCGCGTCGATCATCTGCGTCACTTTGCGGGAGAGGGTGCTGTTGTCCTGGTCCACGACGGCGATCGGAATGTCGCGTGCCACTCCCTTGTATAACAACACCGCGAAGAATGCGAACGCGACGATCGGCAGAATCACCGTCAGCAGCCAATACATCGGCTGACGTGCGACCCGGTAGATCTCTCGCCGCAGGACGGCGAGCGTATTGCTGAAAAAGCCCGGCATACGCTACCCTTTCTGAATTATTTGGCGATGTCTTTCCAGTTCACCAGTACGCTCATACCCGGCCGGATGTATTCCACGTCTTGCGTGGGTTTGGCTTTGACGGCAAAGGTGCGGATGTCGAAGCCGCCCTGCGTGCGTGTTGCGGACCAGGTGGCGAAATCGGCCTGCACAGCGATATAGGTCACCTCGAACTCCACGCTGCGGTCCAAGGCCGGGATATAGCCTGTCATACGGGTTCCGATATGGATGTCGGGCATCAGATCCTCCTTGATGTTGAAGGTCACCCATACGTCGCTCATATCGAGAATCGCCACTACGGGATAACCCGTTCCGACCAGTTCGCCGGCTTCGGCGATGATCGTCGAAACCTCGCCCGTTACAGGGGCGTAAACCAAGGCATCCGAAAGATAGGACTCCACTTCCGAAACGGCGCCTTCGGCCTGCCGTACCTGGGCGGCTGCCGCCTCTTTCTCCTCCTTGCTGGCTCCGTCGAATACCAGTTCGCATTGCGCTTTGGCCGCACGCTCGGTCGCCTGCATCGCCTGCAGGTTGGCGCGGGCTTCATCCAGCTTCTGGGCCGGAACGACGCCTTGTTCATAGAGGTTGTTCACGCGGTCGAAGGTTTCTGGGCCAACAACAGTCCTGCCTGGGCTTTTTCCCAGAGATTCAGTGCGGCTTCCTTCTGTTGGATACGGGCACCGGTGAGGGCTTTCTGGTCCATGGCCGATGCGGCGCTCTTCACGGCTTCGGCCTGTTGCAACTTGGCATTCAGTTCGGGGGTCGAGAGCGTGTAGAGCAGTTCGCCCTTGGTGACGTGCTGTCCCTCCTCTACTTTCATCTCCTCGATACGGCCGGGAACTTTCGACGAAGCTTTGTATGTAGTACATTCCACCGTTCCCTGGATGTACAGGGGCGTGGCCTTGCGTAAATACCAACTGATGAAGATGACGCCCAGCACGACAGCGGCGGCAATCAGAATGATCGTGACAATGGTACTTTTTTCATGAGATTATCTATATTTACTCTTTGTCGAAATGAATGGGATCGGGCGTCGGTACGGTGCAGGTAGCTGATGAACTCATCGCTGATGCCGGCGGCTTCGAGCAACTTGGCCAGTGCGACATCGTAATTGTAGGCGGTCTGCATACGCTCGGTGCGCACCTTGGCGAGATTCAGTTCGGCATCCACCAGGTCGGAGGAGGAACTCATACCTTCCAGGAATGCCGCATTCTTGGCTTTGAGATACTCCTCCGCAAATGCGAGCGAAGCGTCGATCGACTTCATCTGGTTGGCATAGTTGTTCATTTGGTTGTAGAGTTTTTCGATCAGTACTGCAATGTCCTTGCCGGCTTTCATTTCCAGCACTTCCACTTGCTTGACCGTCTGTTTTGCCGCCGAATATTTGTATTCGCGGTTCAGGCCGTCGAAAATCTTGAGATTAACGCCGACACCTACTGCCCAGCGGGGCATTATTTTAGTTACCTGGTAGTTGTAGAACGAGGCTCCGCCCATCGCCGCGACCTGCGGCAGGAAATTGGCCCGTTGCAACCGAACTCCTTCCTTGGCCAACTGGCGCTTGAGGGCTACCTGGCTGAGCAGCGGATTGAACTTGGCCGCCAGGTCTTTGTAATAGGCTACGTCTTCCAGGTTGCCGAGTACGAACATCGTCGTTACGGGCAGAACCTCTGCCTGCTGTCCGAGCGTATTATTCAGTGCACTGGCGATGGTTTCGACCTGCAACCGGGCGTTTTGAAGCTCCCGCTCCGCCTCGGCCATCTTGAATTCGACGTAAAGACGTTCGCTGTGGGGGATCATACCGTTCTGTTCGAGGGCGATCGCATCCTTCAGATGTTGGCCTACTCCATCCACTACCTGCTGGCGTACTTCGACGACCTGTCGGGCCAGCGCCAGACCGTAGTATCGCTCCACGAGCTCCGAAACCAGCGCGTTGCGGTTTTGGTTTCCCTGCTCGACTGCAGTCTTTTCGTTGATTTTCGCGGCACGGTTGGCCGTGTTGATCTTGCCGCCCATATAGATCGGCAGGGTTACCTGCCCTCCGACGAATCCGAGACTGCGGTCCTGCAATGTCAGGAACCAATCCGCTCCCATGACCGGGGTGAGAAGTTGCTGAATCTGGGGGATCAATTCGGTCGGGATCAGCCCGCTGCCGAGAATGTCGTGGGTGATGTTTCCGACAGGCCCTTTCAAATCGTTGAAGTCGAATCCGATGTCCTTGCCCAAATAGGTGTAGGTTCCGCCTACGCTGATTTGCGGCATACGCAAGCCGATCGCTGCCCGCCGTTCCTGCTGGGCGGCTTTTTCTTCGTAACGCGAGGCTTCGATGACCGGACTTCCGGAGAGGGTGATCTCCAGGGCTTCATCCAGGGAAAGTACCCGGGGTGTTTGCTCCTGAGCCGCCAGAGGTGCGGCAGCTAACAGAGCGAAAAATGAAACGATTATACGGTTCATAAAATGGTCTTCTAAATTTTTATGCGAAGATAGTGCGAATATTCGTACGTATAATTTGTTGTGGCTATTTAGGCCAATATTCGGCGTAAAACAGAACAAAAAATAGCCAAGCCTATCGATGGCCGATATGTGCGTTTATCGTTCGGACCTGATCGGACAGCGTGTCATCGACGCTGACTTCGATCCTGTGGCGACGGAGGTTCAGGGCGCCCTGGCAACAAACGAAACAGTCCGGCTCATATAGAGCAAAAACTACCCGGCGAAATTCGTGCCGAATTATCAATTCCGAACAACTTTCCGGTTCACTTTTTCGTTCGGAGCACGGTTCCATCGAAGAATAGATGGTCGCACCCCGCAGTTCGACACCCGCTGCAAGCGCTTTCAGAATCGCTTCCTGTTCGGCATGGTGGGTCGGGGAGGTTTCGTGAGTATAACCCGTAAATATCTTTCGGTCAGTCGTTAAAATCACTGCACCTACACAATAGGAAGAGGTCGATGGGGTGCATTTGCGGCTTTCGTCGATCGCCATTTGCAGGTAGCGGCGGTCTTCGGCGGTCCGGTCGGGTTTGATCGCATAGGTCGTGACCCGCATTCCTCCCAACGATTCGGTCGAATGCGACGTTTGCAGATAATTGGAACCGATCTCCAAACGGGGTGCCCGGGGATCCCCCACTTTTACGGCCGGATTGACAGCCAGCCGGAAGGTATCGACCAGATTTTCGGCGAAGAACATCCGGAGCGTCGCAGCTCCTCCTTCGACCAGCAGGGAGCGAAGTCCCCGTTTTTCAAGTTCGGTAACGATCAGAGCAGCCGTGATCTCTGCGGCGGGTATCACCGTCGCCACCTGCCGCAGGGGACCGGGGTCGGAGCAGGAGGTGAAGACGATCTTTTCCTGATCTCCCCGGGTGAAGAAATTGGCCTCCGGCGAGAGCCGGCACGAAGCGGTCAGCGTTACCTTGACCGGATCGGGTGAAAGCCCCCGGTCGATTCGTTCCCGACGAAGAACTTCGTCGCCTACCAACAGCGAGGGATTGTCCCGCCGGATGGTTTCGGCCCCGACCAGAATAGCGTCGCAAGCAGCCCGGAGGCGATGCACTTCGGCCCAGTCTTCGGGCGTGGAGAGGATCAGGCGGTCGGGCGAACGGTCGTCCAGATATCCGTCCGCAGAAACGGCGGTGGAAACGGTCACTTTCATTTTTTCAGCGTAAAAAGGGTGATTTCAGGATCGGCGCCGAGCCGCATCGGAAAACCGACGTATCCGATTCCGTCGTTGATGTAGAGCGTATTGCCGGCCGCATCGTCGTAGCGCCCGCTCCAACGGTCGTACATCAGTTGTGCCGGAGAGAACGCCCGTCCGAAGAGATGTCCCTTGATCTGCATACTGTGCACGTGCCCTGCCAGCGTGAGGTTTCCGCGACCGAGGGCGGTGATATTGGGCCACAGTTGCGGCAGATGCGAAACCGTCAGGTTGAACATACCCTCCGGCATGCCTTCGTAAGCGGTTGCGAGGGATATTTCGGGAAGATCGAACGAATGTCGGAATTTTTGCAGCGTGGGATCGAACGAGATGCCCGTCACCGAAATCGAATCGCTGCCCCGGCGCAGGTAGAGGGTCGAATCCAGCAGCATCCGCCACCCGATCTTCCGCTGCCGGTCGATTACCTGCCGGTTGTTTTCAGCACGCGGCAGGGCGACGGTATCTTTGATATAAAGTCCCACGTCGTGATTGCCCAGGGTCGAGATGACACCGTACGGGGCGCGAAGCCTTCCCAGAATAGCCAATACGTCCGATGTGAGTTCCGTGGAGCGGACATTGACCAAATCGCCGCTGAAGACGACGAGGTCGGGTCGCAGCGCATTGATCGTATCCACGAGCCGGTTCATCTCCCGTTCCGGCCGCACGAGCGTGCCGATGTGCAGATCCGAGAATTGCACGATCCGGAATCCGTCGAATGCGGCGGGCAGTGCTGCGGTCCGGATTTCGACTTCGTTCACCCGCAGGGCTTGTCTGCCCCAAGCCGCTCCCCATACGAGCCATACGGCACATCCGACAGCGAAGAGCGCCCCTACCCGACTGAAACTCCGATGCCGATCGAACAACAAACCGAAATAATAGCCGTAACGACAGCCGATCAGCAACAGGAAGACGAAGGTAAACCATTGGGCTGCCTGCATCCAGCCCGTCGTATTGTCCGGTACGGCCTTGAGCAGCAGCACCACGACGATCGGAAGCGCATCCGAAAACACCGCGAACCAGACGAAGGCGCGGCGAAGGCGCTCGGAATGCCGACGCATCCGCACCCGGTAGAAGAGAAAGTCCACCCCGGCAAAAAGCAGGGAGAGGAGAAGCAGAAACCAGATCATATAGCTCGATTTTTTCGTTATCGCGTTCAGTCGCTCTCTGGCATTTTATCGACAGATCGACCGGACGGAATCGTTTTTGCAAAGATAATAAGATGATGGCAATCGCACGAATTGGCACGTACAGATTGCCGAACCGCCTCCTATCTTCTGCAAAGATACGATTAAGCCGAGGGCAAAAACAAATTTATTTGTGCTTTGCCGAGGCGGAGTATCTAAGACGAAGTCAAAGATTGGGATTAAGCCGAGCGCAAAAGCAAATTTATTTGCATTTTGCCGAGGCGGAGTATCTAAGACGAAGTCAAAGATTGGGATTAAGCCGAGGGCAAAAACAAATTTATTTGTACTTTGCCGAGGCGAAGTATCTAAGACGAAGTCAAAGATTGCGATTAGGCCGAGGGCAAAAGCAAATTTTATTTGCGTCTTGCCGCAGCGGAGTACTTCAAAGATAGTGAAAGCCGGGTCCGTTTGCACCCGTCGTTCTGCCCTG
>ENA-OQAB01001083-OQAB01001083.1-human-gut-metagenome-genome-assembly--contig:-NODE-1083-length-13376-cov-2.987546_pt1 | contig 13376 bp, 6 predicted proteins | sample MGYA00242490_ERZ504517 | MGnify/ENA primary metagenome ERZ504517 (study PRJEB26092, sample SAMD00036298) | human gut metagenome | host: Homo sapiens | study: EMG produced TPA metagenomics assembly of...
AGCTATTTTGTGGGCTTTTTGATGGATGGCATTCTCCTGTTGGAAAAACAGAAGGAGACGGATCATTATCAAATTCAGTCGTTACCTATCAACAGCGGTGTATTCTGTCTCAAGAAAGACCGTTTTCAGGATGTTGTTTGGATTGGTACCGACGGGCAGGGTGTTTATCTTTATTCGAACCCGCTTTATTCTATCAAATCAATGGTGCTTAGCAATTATACCGAGAAAATAGAACGCCCCGTGCGTGCCATCTATCTTGATGATGAACGTACTTTCTGGGTGGGAACCAAAGGAAACGGAATTCTTAAAATCTATGATTACGAATTCGATAAAAACATCTCCGACTGTCGGGCGGAGGTGTTGACTACCTCTAATAGTGCTTTGAGTAGTAATGCCGTTTATTGTTTTGCCAAGAGCCACCGGAATTTGCTTTGGATAGGAGACGAAGAAGGATTAACTTATTATTCATATCGGGAAAAACGTATCAAGAGTATACCAATACGGATCGGTAACGAAGATTTCAAATACATCCATGACATTTACGAAACAGCAGATTCCGAACTGTGGCTGGCGAGTGTCGGCATGGGAGTGGTGAAAGCTCGTATTGCCGGAACACCGGACAATCCGGTGATTGTGGATGCGCAACGTTACATCATCAATGACGGCGAACTGGGATCGAACTATTTCTTTACTATTTATGCGGAGAATGAAGCCAACCTGTTGTTTGGCAATAAAGGATATGGGGTATTCCGCTATAACGAAACGACGAATGGCCTGGAACCGGTGTCTACTCACAAATACGAAAACATGACCCTGAATAATATTCTTGCTATCAGTAAAGACAGCAGCAATAACTATCTTTTCGGAACGAGCTACGGATTGATAAAGTACACATCGGAAACCTCTTATCAGCTCTTCAATGCCAAGAATGGTTTCCTGAATAATACCATTCATGCAATTCTTAGAAACTCGTCCGACGACTTCTGGTTGAGCACCAATCTTGGATTAATCAATTTCGATACGAAAAGGAATGTCTTTCGTTCATACGGTTTTGGAGATGGTTTAAAGGTGGTAGAGTTTAGTGACGGAGCCGCTTTTCGGGATTCCCAGACTGGTACTCTGTTCTTTGGCGGAATCAATGGAGTCGTAGCTATCCGGGCGGATGGCCGTCCGGAGCAGCTTTATATGCCTCCTGTTTATTTTGATAAGCTGTCTATCTTCGGTGAACAATACAATCTGGGCGAATTTCTCACCCGGAAAAAAGAAACTGAAGTCTTGAATTTGCAGTATGACCAGAATTTCTTTTCTGTTTCATTTGCCTCTGTGGATTATCTGAATGGTAATAACTGTACCTATTTCTATAAACTAAAAGGATTGAGTGACCAATGGGTAAACAATGGTTCGGAAAGCGGAGTCTCTTTTACGAATATGGCTCCCGGCGAATATACCTTACTGGTGAAATATTACAATAGTGTTTTTGATAAAGAGAGTGATGTCTATTCTCTGGTGATTCGTATAGGTGATCCGTGGTATGCTTCCTGGTGGGCTTATTTGATTTATGCCCTGTGTCTGCTTTTACTGGCAGCCTTGCTGATACGTTCCTTTATCCTGCGCTCCAAACGTAAAAAGCAGGAATTGCTGAACGAGATAGAGAAACGCCATCAAAAGAATGTCTTTGAGTCCAAACTTCGTTTCTTTACTAATATCGCACATGAATTTTGTACTCCGCTGACTTTGATTTATGGTCCTTGCGGACGAATCCTTTCATCGAAGGGACTTAGTAAATTTGTCGTGGACTACGTACAGATGATTCAGACGAATGCGGAGCGTCTCAACAACCTGATTCATGAGTTGATCGAATTCCGTCGGATTGAAACGGGAAACAGGGAAGTGCGGGTTGAGTCATTGAATGTGTCTTCCATTGTGAAAGGAATAGCCAAAACGTTTGTTGAAATGGCTAAATCCAGAAACATCACTTTCTTGAGCAAGATACCCGAGCAGGTGATGTGGAACTCGGACAAAGGATTCCTGAATACAATTATTATTAATCTGATTTCTAATGCCTTTAAATATACTCCCGACGGACAGAGTATCAAGATTGAAGTGGATACGAGCCGGGAAAATATGCTGGCTCTTCGTGTAGCAAATGAAGGAAGTACCATCAAGGAAAAGGATTTTCAGTATATTTTTAATCGGTATGCCATTTTGGATAATTTCGAGAATCAGGATGAAAAGAACTTTTCACGGAACGGACTGGGGCTAGCCATCTCTTATAATATGGCAAAGTTGCTGAATGGTACGTTGAAAGTGGAAAATACTCCTGACGGATGGGTGATGTTTACACTAACCTTGCCGGTCGTGAAACTGACTACCGGAGTGTCGGAAACCAAGCGGCTCACAGCGGAATACATCCCTAAGATAGATGCTCAATCGATACTGAAACTTCCCCAGTATGAGTTTGATAAGATGCGTCCTACGCTTTTGGTTGTCGATGATGAAATCGAAATGCTATGGTTTATTGGAGAAATCTTCTCGGCTGACTTCAATGTGGTAACCTTGCAAGATCCCGAACGGCTGGATCAGGTGATGAATGAGGTTTATCCGAATGTGATTATCTGTGATGTCATGATGCCGGGAATGGGTGGCATTGAACTGACCAGGCGGATTAAATCGGTGAAAGAGACGGCGCATATTCCTATTATTGTGGTTTCCGGACGACACGAGATGGAACAACAGATGGAGGCCCTTTCTGCCGGTGCGGAAATGTATATCACAAAACCGTTTAGTGCGGAGTATCTTCGTATCTCTGTCTGTCAGGTGATAGAACGGAAAGAGGTGTTGAAAAATTATTTCAGTTCGCCGATCAGTTCTTTTGAAAAGTCGGACGGGAAGTTGACGCATAAAGAGTCGAAGAAGTTCCTTCAGTCGGTTTTGAAGATTATCAATGATAATATAACGAACAAAGATTTGACTCCGCGTTATATCGCCGATCGGCTGGCAAATCAGTCCCCGGAGTCTTTATCGGAAGATGGAAGAGATAGGAGAGGATAGCCCGACCGATCTGATTAAGGAATGCGTTTGCACATAGCGAAAGATTTATTGCTGACCACTAAAAAGACGATTGATGAAATTGTATTCGATTCGGGATTCTCGAACAAAGTTACTTTCTTTAAAGGTGTTCCGTGAAAAGTATGAGTGCACGCCAAAAGAGTTTCGGATGAAACATTTGGAAGAGGTTCAGCAGTAGCCTGTGGAGGGAATTTTTAGAGAAAAAGAAGAAGTAAATATCCGTGTTAATATAGTAAACATCCGTGCCAAAAGGTAAAATAGAGCAGTTTATTTTCTTTTGGTAGAGTTTAGTGATTTTATCTTTGCCTCATCGAAGTTTTTAAGTAGATAAACTTGAAAAGTATTAATTTATTAATCTTTAATCTAATGAAAAGGAAGCTTAGTTTTTATTTCTGTCAGCATTGACCGTTCCATTTTTTATGGGTTCGTGCAGTGATGATAAAGAAGAACAGGAAGTGAAACCGGCAACAGATCTGGTTGTCGATAATAATTCGGTGACACTACTACAAGGAGACGAAATTACGGTGAGTATCACCTCCGGTAATGGCGATTATTATGTGAAGCCATTTGATGAAAACGTGGCGACGGCTACAATCAATGGTAATAAGGTGACTATTAAAGCTACCGAAAATAGCCAGTTGGAAGAAAATAACCGTACGGAAACTACTATATTAATAGTAGATGGACGTAAGAAAGTGGCTAGAGTGCTGGTTCGGGTAGCAAAACTCTGGGATTTGACGGTAGATGCACCGGAAGAAGGTTTTGACCTTTTTATCGGTGAAAAGAGACTGGTGAAGATTTTGACCGGTAACGGAGATTATCAGATTTCCATACCGGAAGGTGCTGATAAGTTTTTGGAAGTGGGTGAACTATCCGGACAAGTTATTCCGTTGACTGCCAAGTTCGAGACTGGAGCCGATCCGGTAAATATTACGATAACAGATAAGAAAGGTAAGACAATCACTATTCCTGTGGTAGTGAACATCGTGGATTTGACACTGAAAAGTAATGAAGCCACTTTTGCCGAACCGGATGCCGAATCTCAATATATCTCTATTGAGAGAGGTAATGGCGGATATCGTTTCACTTATCAGGTGGGAGACGGCGAGCCTACTACAGATGCAACGATTGTGGAAGCTACTGAAAAAGAGAACCTGATTACCTTGAAACCCAAAGCTAGAGGTGATGTGAAAGTGATTGTGACAGACCAGAAAGGTTCTGTGGAGGAGATTGCGGTGAAAGTGAATCCATATAACCTTAAACTGGAAAATGAAGCAACTTCTTTAATCATTGGTGGTTATGAGGCATCTACTGAAATAGCTATTACCAGAGGAAATGGTGATTATAAATTGGCACGACTCACGGATGATAATAAAACCTATTTGAAAACCGCTGAATTGATTACGGAAGACGGGGCTACCAAGTTAAAACTAACAGGAAAGAAGCTCGGGACTACCACACTGGAACTGTCTGATGCGGCAGGTCAGAAATTGACGTTACCAGTTTATGTGAATCCGGTATGTTATCGTATGGAATATGACGTATGCTTTAAAATTGATATTAAAAAGGTATGCCGAATCACATTCAGAGGTAAAAAGTATGAATCAGCTTACTTTTGAGGTTGTGTTCTACCCGACTTATACTCGTTCTATGCAATCGTTTATAGGTTTGGAAAGTGTATTCCTGCTTCGTGCAGAAGCTAAGGATGTGAATCCGCGTTTTGAAATAGCCACTAAAATTAATGGTAAGAGTGATCCCCGTTTCCGTAGTCAGCAAACTATTTATTGCGATGATTCGGAAGGTGGACGTAAGACTCCGGGTAAATGGTATCATATAGCCATTGTATATGATGGAACGAAATCAAGTACTAAAGAGGCTTATAAAATGTATATAAACGGAGTGAGAGAAACGTTGACTCCTGCAGATAACTCTTATGAGGATTGTGCCCCTAATTCATCTCTCAATCTGACAGATGTAGGTGGAAATGATAAAGCGCTGTTGATTGGACGTTCCGGAGATTCATATCGGGTAGGATATTGCAAAGTTTATCAGGCACGGATGTGGAAGAGAGCGTTGGCCGAAAGTGAAATTAAAGCGAATATGTGCAAAATCCTTAATGCAGAAGAACACTCTGACTTGATGGGATATTGGGTATTCTCGAAAGGTGTCGGAGGTACTACAGTTTTTGAAAATTGGGGAAATGGCGGCAACGGATTGGATGCGCAAGTTTGTTTGCAGAATATAAGCGAAAATAAACCTGCCTGGGGAGCGGAACTTCCTGCAACTTATAATGGAGATAAGAGCCGCTTTGAACCAATTGAATGTCCTCATTCATACTAAAACTAGGAATATAATAATATGAGAAACAATATGATAACAAAAAAACTAATCAAATTTGCCCTGCTGTTTTTCTTATCGGACTGACGGCTTGTGACAATAAACTGAATCCGGGATTTGATCCGGATGATTATGAACCGATTGTTCCGCCTGAACCTGTTAGAACCATGGATGCAATGGCTAGTGGCGAGCGGGTAGTACTTTCGGGTGCTTCGTTGACAGATATTGTTCTGAAATGGACGCCTACCGAAAAACACGGAAATACAGTATATCGTTATGAAGTATTGATTGATACGATCGGGGGCGACTTTACCAAACCGGTAGAAACGATCTTTTCTGACAATAACGGTTTGGAATCACAGTTGACATTTAACCCATTAGTCAGGCAAACACAATAGGTAAACTGGCTAAATTCCGTTGTAATACCAACGGTACACTGCGTTGGAAGGTGCGTGCTTATTGCGGATTGGATCAGGCTCTTAGTAGTCTGGAAGGCTATTTCGTGATCTTCATGATGGATGGCATCGATGATATGCCTGCTGAAAATGACCCGGTTTACATCACGGGTGTGGGTACGGAAGATGATGGTGATGAAGCGGAAGCACAACAAATGCTCCGTCAGAATGAAGGAATCTATCAGACTTTCACTCAATTGAAAGCCAACCAGCCGTTTGTCTTTATGTCTACTGTCGAAGGTCGTAAGTGTTATTATTATGTAGACGATAATGGAGTGCTGCGTGAACGTAACGATGGTGAAGAATATACGGTGACTGTCCCTCAATCGGGTATTTATCGTATTACCATCAATATGGGTGAACAAACCATCAGTTATGATGAGATAGGAGCCGTATATCTTTATAACCAGTCTGGAGGGTACAGACAAAACTTCGACTATCTGGGATATGGCAAATGGGGCGTGAAGAATTATACAGCACGTAAGCAAAAAGAGGATTGGGCAGGAAGCGGTGAAACCCGTCATAGCTTTAAGATGGAGATCAACGGAACGACTTACCGTTGGGGACATAAGGAAAGAGATAAGGGACAGCCTAATTTGGATACCGATAAGAGTTATTATAATCTATATCAATTAGCATTGGGTACTGATGCCTGGGATTATAGTTTCCGTTTCTGCGACGAATTACTGCAGTGGGGTGCTATACAGGGAAATGTATATTATGCTACGGTGAAAACCGATGTAACCCTTTATTTCAACGCAGAGCTTGGAACGTATACCCACCGTTGGGTAGCTTCGGAAACGAATGAAGATTAAAACTTAATAATAATATGAAGAACTATATAGTATCATTATCAAAAAGAGTTTTGCTGTTAAGCGGTGCACTGGCAATATTCGCAGCTTGTGACGATGGCGATTTGGGAGACATCTACAAAGGTAACTCATCCGGCGAATATGTGTCGGATGTGAACTGGACGGATGCAGCCGACAAAAGTACAGGAACATATATCAAATATTTCTATGAGAATGCCAGTGGACGGAATACCTTTTGCGGAAGCATCTATTGGGAAAAACCGAATACACCGGAAACCGGAGAACCAACAAGTACAGGCGGTAGCGGTGGTTGGTCACAGGGACATGCATTGGATGTTATCACCGATGCTTATATCCGCCATGCGAACAATCCCGAATATCAGACTTATTTGTATGAAAACATCATGAAACCTTTCCTGCCGGCTTTTGATGACTGGAATGAGCATTGCGGTTATGGTGGCAAGGATTTTTGGAATAACTTCTATGATGATATGGAATGGATGGCACTAGCTTCCCTGCGGGTATACGAGTTGACTGGTGATCCTGATTATTACAGTGCATTGATGAAGATGTGGAATCATATCAAGGGAGCAAAGAATGACTACAAAGGGGCAGGAGGAATGGCATGGAAAACGGATGCGCCGGCTTCGCGTATGTCTTGTTCCAATGGTCCCGGTTGCCTGTTGGCTATGAAGTTATATCAGCTCACCATTAAGGAGGCTAAAGACGGTTGGGAAGAGCAGGCTGCTTATTACCTGAACTTCGCCAAAGAGGTATACAACTGGATGACGGCTTATCTGTGTGATATTTCCACCGGACAGGTATATGATAATTTGAGTATTAAAGATGACGGTACACCGGGAGATCCTGATAAAGTAGCTTTGTCTTATAATCAGGGAACATTTATGGCGGCTGCCTTGGAATTGTACAATGCTACCGGTGAGGAGGAATATCTTCGTAATGCGGTTGCTTTCGGCTCTTATCAGGTAAATAAGAAAATGGACTCTAACTATCCGGTATTCAGTGGTGAAGGAAATTCGGGAGATAATCTTTTATTCCGTGGAATATTTGTCCGTTACTTCCTGGATATGGTGAAACAGCCGACTAACAGCCTTTATCCGGAAAAGACCAAGAATAAGTTTATCGCTGCATTGCGCAGCTGTTCTGATGTGCTTTGGACGTTGGCTCATCCCGAAGGCTATTATGTGTGGGAGTACGACTGGGCAAAAGCACCGACCTTTGGTAATCGCGACAACAGGGAAGATCGCCTGACAATCTCCTTGAATGCGGAAGTCCCGGGAGCAACAATGATTGAAATCCGTGCCCGTTATGAAGACTGGGTGCAAGGTAAAGCAACGGAAAAGGCCAACTGGGTCGGACCGGATTTCGGTAAGAAAGCAGAGGAATAAGATTGATTTATTACACATAGAAAATCGAAAAGAAAGATGATACATATAAAAAGAAATATTTGTCTGGTGGCTGTTTCTTGCACTCTTCTTGCAGGTATACCTTTGCAGGGTGTGGCGCAAACGGGAAGAACGGCAAAGGTGCAGGCCACACAAAGTAATAAAATAACAGTGTCGGGTACGGTATTGGACAAGACGACAAATGACCCGTTGATCGGTGTGTCTGTTGTCGTGAAAGGGGTGGCCAATGCAGGTACGATTACAGATATGGATGGTAAGTTTACATTGAAACTGCCTTATGCGGAAGCTCCGTTGGTGTTTTCTTACCTGGGTTACCAGCCACAGGAAATTGTTCCCGGTGCAAAGAAGGAACTGACTGTCTTACTACAGGAAGATACGAAAGCCTTGCAGGAAGTGGTTGTGGTAGGTTATACCAAACAACGTAAAGAAACGATGATCGGTTCTGTTGCTACCATCACGACAAAAGATCTGACGCAAAGTCCTACTGCCAATATCAACAATGCGCTTGCCGGACGTCTGCCGGGGTTGATTGTAAACCAGTATGCGGGTGGTGAACCGGGTGTGGATCAAAGTGAATTGTTTATCCGTGGTAAGGCAACTTACGGTAACCAGAGTGCCATTGTCATTGTCGATGGAATCGAACGTGACATGAGTTACCTCGCACCGGATGAAATTGAAACATTCACTATCCTGAAAGATGCTTCCGCCACTGCCGCTTATGGTATCCGTGGTGCAAATGGTGTAATCGTTATTACTACCAAACGTGGTAAGGCAGCGGAAAAGGCAACCGTGAACCTGAAAGCCTCTATCGGTATTAACCAGCCGATCGGTTTCCCCGAATATTTAGGCTCTGCCGATTATGCAACTTTATATAATGAAGCCAGATTGAACGATGCCAAGATGACGGGCGCAGACATCAGCAGTTTGAACCTTTTCTCTCAACAGGCGATTGACAATTTCCGCCGTGCGAAAGGAGACAACTCCGATGGTTTGGGATATGACTGGGATTATTATGATTTTGCCTTCAAACCCGGTTTGCAGGAAGATGTCAGCCTCTCCATTCGTGGAGGTACGGACAAGGTACGTTATTATGTATTGGCCAATTACTTTTCACAAGGCGGTAACTACAAATATTCGAATGCCGGTGAATATGACTCGCAAACCAAGTTCACCCGTTACAACTTCCGTTCGAACATCGATATCAACATTAATCGTTATTTGAGTACCCGTTTGGATTTGGGGGCCCGTATTACCGACCGTAATGCACCGGGTACAACAGCCGGTCGCCTGATGACCATCTGTGCTACCCAGCCTCCATATCTGCCCATCCTGGTGGAAGAAAATGCGCATCCGCAGAATGAGGAATACATTCAGCAAAATCCTCGTGGAATGCTTTATGGTGACAATATCTACCGTTACAATCTTCTGGGTGAATTGAGCCGTACCGGTTATCTGAATGAAAAGAACACGTATCTGAATGGTAGTTTTGCCATGAATCTGGATATGGAATTTCTGACGAAAGGATTAAAAGCGGAAGTGATGTTCTCTTATGATGCTTCTGAAGGACGCTGGATTAATCGTAAACTGGATACTTACAAAGACGGTTATCGTGAATATCCGAAATATGCGACGTTTATGCCGATCGAAGGTTCGGATGCTTATATGGCAGGCGGACACTATACGGGTGCTTACAAAACGGGTAACAAATATGATATTGACCAGACTATTGGCAACGGATTCAGTCATAACGCTTCTGACGGACGTACTTATATACAGGCACGTTTGGATTACAACCGTTTGTTTAGCAACCGCCACGAAGTGACCGCCATGTTATTGGCAAACCGTGGTAACCGTACTGTTAACAATGAACTGGCTTATCATAGCCAGGGTATCACCGGACGCTTTGCTTATTATTATAATCAGAAGTATCTGATGGAATTTAACTTCGGTTACAATGGTTCCGAAAACTTCGCTCCGGGCAAACGTTACGGGTTCTTCCCAGCTGGTTCAATCGGTTGGGTAGTCTCTGAAGAGGAATTTATGAAAAAGGCTTCCTGGATTGACTTCCTGAAAGTAAGAGCCTCCTATGGTTTGGTAGGTAGTGACAACGTTAGCAGCCGTTTCCCATATCTGGCTTTCTACGGTGGTGGCAGCGGTTATGATTTCGGTAATAACTTTGGTACGAATGTAGGCGGTACTTCCGAAGGTAATCTGGCTAATGCGAATCTGACTTGGGAGAAAGCCCGTAAACTGAATGTCGGTATCGACTTTACTACCCTGAACCAACGTTTGGCATTGACGATAGATGCATTTTATGAATATCGTTTTGACATTATTACAGATATGAATAGTGACGGTATCATGGGATATCCGGATATTGTAGGTAAAGATGCAGCTTTACAGAATCTGGGTGAAGTAAGCAACCGCGGTGTGGATATCGAATTGAGCTGGAATGATAAGATTGGAAAGGATTTCCGTTACTATATTCGTCCGAACCTGACTTTCTCCCGCAACCGTTTGGAATATAAAGCGGAAGTTGCCCGCAAGAACTCCTGGCGTAAAGAAACCGGTAAACGTTTATACGAAAACTTCGTCTATGTGTTCGATCATTTTGTAGCCGATCAGGAAGAGGCTGACCGTTTGAACAAGATCGGTTATCAGCCGTGGGGACAATTAATTCCGGGAGATGTTGTTTATAAGGATTTGGATCGTAACGGAGTGATTGATGATGAAGACCGTACAGCAATGGGAAATCCGCGTAGTCCGGAACTGATGTTCGGTATTCCTTTCGGTTTCCAGTATAAGAACTTTGATTTTAGTGTATTATTGCAAGGTGCGACAAAATCATCTATTCTGTTGAATGGGGCTGCTGTATTTGACTTCCCGCAATTTGAACAAGATAAGATCGGACGTGTGAAGAAAATGCATCTGGACCGTTGGACACCGGAAACGGCTGCTACTGCCAAATATCCGGCATTGCATTATGGAACACATGATAACAACAAGAATGGAAACAGTAGTTTGTTTTTGTATGATGCTTCCTACCTGCGTCTTAAGAATGTGGAAATTGGTTACAATGTATCGCCCAAATTATTACGTAAATTCCATGTGCAACAGGCACGTATTTATGTGCAAGGTCTGAATCTGTTGACTTTTGATAAACTGGGTGATGTGGATATAGATCCGGAAACGAAATCCGGAGACGGAGCTTCTTGGTATCCTATTCAAAAGGTATTCAATTTTGGTATTGATATAACATTCTAAATAAGATAGAAATATGAAAAAGTTATATAGATTTTCAGCAATTGCTTTATTGGTCCTGCCGTTGGTCTTTACTTCATGTAGCGATTACCTGGATCGGGACGATGATGATAATATTACGGAAGCGGACGTTTTTGCCCGTTACGAAAAAGTGAACGGACTGGTTTCCGACGTATATGCGGCTGCAAAGAAAGCAGACCGTCCGCTGGTGTTCTTCGAGCACTTCAGCAACAGTGCCATTACGGACGAATGTGAAGGAACCAACGTAGAGGGAAACATTACGAATAACTTCAATAACGGTGCCTGGAACCCGAATTCTTTGCCCGGTAGTGTAGGGCAATATTGGGAAGCTCTTTATGAAGGAATCCGTAAAGCGAACCTGATTATAGAAAATGTACAGAAGTATAATACGCCCGACAACCCACAGCAGGATGGTGATCTTCGCAACCGTATCGGTGAGATGTATTTCATGCGTGGTTATTTCCACATGCTGTTATTGCGTATGTATGGCGAAGCTCCTTATATTGACCGTGTGATTAATGCCGGAGATAATATGGACTTCAAGAAAGAATCTGTTCATTCGATGGTTGAAAAGATTGTGACGGATGCGCAAACTGCTTATGGCATGGTTCCTAATAAATATGTGAAAACTTCCGAGAATTTTGGGCGTGTGGATAAGGGAGCCTGTCTGGGATTGATTTCTTTTGTTCGCTGGGTAGCGGCTACTCCGTTGTGGAACGGTGCTTCTCAATATGGATACAACTTGCGTCGTGTGTTTGAAAATGAGTATGCTTATGATGCTACTCGTTGGAGAAAAGCCAAAGAAGCGGCTAAAGCCGTTCTGGATTTCGAAGTCGGCGGAACCAAGCGTTATTCTCTCTATACGAAACATGATGCAAATGATTTCAAGGATCCGGCTGACGGTAATCTGAATGACAGCCGTGTATATGCTCGTTTGTGGGATATGTTTTATGATATGGATGCCTTTGCCAATGAGTATGTGTTCTTTATGACGAAGAGCAAGGATCAGGCATGGCAGGGTGATATTTATCCGCCCAGCCGTGAGGGAAGTTCGCGCCAGCAACCGGTACAGGAACAAGTGGATGAATACGAATATATCGTAGGTGATTATGGCTATCCGGTATATTCGGCAGAAGCCCGCAAAGGTGGCTATGATGATACTAATCCGTATGTGAAAGGTACTCGTGACCCGCGTTTCTATCGTGATGTAATTTATCACGGAGCTCCTTACCGTAATAATAAGAACGAGTCGAAAACGATCAATACGGCGAGTGGTTCCGATAAGATTGGTGCTACCAATGCAACTACTACCGGTTATTATTTACGTAAATTCCAACAGGAGTCATGGAACAAATCCGGTAACTTCAGTATCAATGCGCCCGCCATCTGGCGTCTTCCGGAGTTTATTTATATTTATGCAGAGGCTTGTAATGAATTGGGCGAGGATATCGATGAAGCTTATAAATTGGTGAATACGGTTCGTGAACGTTCTTTTATGAAACCGATGCCGCCGGAAGTAAAGACTAATCAACAGTTGATGCGTGAATACATTCAGCGCGAACGTCGCGTGGAACATTTTTTAGAAGGAAACGTCCGTGGACTTGCCGCTTGTATCTGGAACCCACCAGTAAGGAAGAGCTAGCAAAGGAAAGCCTTTGGAAATCGAGCGGGAGTGACAATTCAAAACGTACACAGAAATACTGGGCTGCCAATAACGGTGCATTGCCCCGTTGCCAGCGAATGATTAACGGAATGCGTCCGGTGCAGGATGAGAATGGGGCTATTACGGTTGACGGAGTGAAATATAGAATGGAACGTTTCTGCGTGGAAGAACGTACGTTCTCTATTCAGCATTATCTGTTCCCGATTCGCCAGAGTGAGTTGCAGAAGACACCGACCATTGAACAAAATCCCGGATGGTAAACCGGTAGGAATGTATAACTTTAAAAAGAAAATCAGATGAAACGAATCTATACATATATGTGTCTGTTGCT
>ENA-OQAB01001084-OQAB01001084.1-human-gut-metagenome-genome-assembly--contig:-NODE-1084-length-13375-cov-2.800951_pt1 | contig 13375 bp, 20 predicted proteins | sample MGYA00242490_ERZ504517 | MGnify/ENA primary metagenome ERZ504517 (study PRJEB26092, sample SAMD00036298) | human gut metagenome | host: Homo sapiens | study: EMG produced TPA metagenomics assembly of...
ATGCGCCTGTTCGAGGATGAATTCCGGGCGGAGCTGGACAGGCCCCACCGCATCTACGGCACCAAGCAGATCGATGTGGTCACCGGCACCATGGCAGGCCCCCTCATCACAGAGCTGATGGAGGAGCTCCACCGCCAGTACCCCATGATCGATGTAAAAGTTCACGTTGTCAAGAACAATTTCTTTGGCGGCAACGTGGGCGTGGCGGGGCTTGTCACCGCCACCGATATCATTGCCCAGTGTGAGGGAAAGCTGGAAAGCGGCACCCTGGGCATCCCCGCTGTCATGCTGCGGGAAGAAAAAGATACGTTCCTCGATGATATGACCATTGCCCAGCTGGGCGAAGCGGCTGGGGTCAAGGTCGAGGTGCTGCCGGTGGGCGCGTGATGAGCAAAGCCCTGCTCCGCACCGGACCTGCATATTTTCGAGAAGAAGAAGAGCATAACGAAAGGAGGACCCCCTATGAGCAAACCCATCGTAGCAGTGGTCGGCCGCCCCAATGTGGGCAAGTCCACCCTGTTCAATAAGCTCTGCGGCCAGCGGCTGGCCATCGTGGAGGATACCCCGGGCATCACCCGCGACCGCATTTTTGCAAACTGCGAGTGGAGCGGCCACGAGTTCATGCTGGTGGACACCGGCGGCATCGAGCCCAAGGCGACCGAGGGTATTCTGGCCCACATGCGTGAGCAGGCAGAGATCGCCATTGACACCGCTGACTGCATCATCATGGTGGTGGATGTCCGCGACGGCCTGACCGCCGCCGACGAGGAAGTGGCCCACATGCTGCGCCGCAGCCATAAACCCATCATCCTGGCTGTCAACAAGTGCGATAAGACCGGCGAGGCCCCCATGGAGCTCTACGAGTTCTATAACCTGGGCTTTGACGAGGTGATGCCCATCTCGTCCGTGCATGGTCACGGCACCGGCGACCTGCTGGACGCTGTCTGCGCCCACCTTGATTTCAGCGAGACCGTGGTGGCAGGAGGACCGCATCCCCGTTGCCATCATCGGCGCCCCAATGTGGGCAAATCAGCCTGACCAACCGCATTCTGGGCGAGAACCGGATGATCGTTGCCAACGAGGCCGGTACCACCCGTGATGCCATTGACACCCCCGTGGACAACGCCTACGGCAAGTTCATCTTTACCGATACCGCTGGTCTGCGCAAGCGGAGCAACATTTCTGACGGCCTTGAGCGCTATATGGTCGTGCGCGCGCTGGCCGCTGTGGAGCGCAGCCGCGTGGCCCTGATCCTGGTGGATGCCACCGTTGGCTTTACCGAGCAGGACAGCAAGGTGGCCGGTTATGCCCACGAGCAGGGCAAGGCCTGCATCATCGTTGTCAACAAATGGGACGCTGTGGAGGGCAAGGAGACCAACACCATGGAGCATCAGCGCCGGGATTACGCCGATTGCTTCAGCTTCATGGGGTATGCGCCCATCATCTTCATTTCGGCCCAGACCGGCTATAACGTGAACAAGCTGATGCAGCTGATCCGTGACGTGGATGCCCAGAACGGTGCCCGCGTGCCCACCGGTGTCCTGAACGAGATGCTGGCCCGCGCTACCGCCCGGATGCAGCCGCCCAGTGACAAGGGCCGCCGCCTGAAGATCTTCTACCTGACCCAGGCTTCCACCCGTCCCCCGACGTTTGTGGCCTTCGTCAACTCCAAACAGCTGTTCCATTTCAGCTATCAGCGGTATCTGATTAACCAGATCCGGGAGAACTTTGGTCTGGAACACACGCCCATCCGCCTGGTGATCCGTGAGCGCGGCACCGGCAGTGTCGGCGCAAAAGATGTGTAACAGGGGAGGCGGCTGTTGATGATGACCTTCTTCATCGTTCTGGCTGCCGCTGCGCAGGCTTACCTGCTGGGCAGCGTGGACACCGGCATCCTGGTCAGCAAGTACCTGTACCATGATGATGTCCGCAATCACGGCAGCGGTGCAGCCGGTATGACCAACATGCTGCGCACCTTTGGCAAAAAGGCAGCGGCGTTCACCGCCGCAGGCGACGTGCTGAAAGGCGTTGCAGCTGTCTGTATCGGCCGCTGGCTCTTCGGGTTCCTGCCCGCAGATGCCGCCGTTTCGCCCTATCTGGGCGTGTATCTGACCGCCATTCTGGCCGTGGTGGGCCACACCAAGCCTGTTTATTTCGGCTTCAAGGGCGGCAAGGGCGTGCTGGTGGCGGGAGGGGCCATCCTGGCGGTCCAGCCCATCCTCCTGCCGGTGCTGACCGTCGTTTTTCTGCTCTGCCTTGTGCCCACCGGCATGGTGTCGCTGGGCAGCATTGCAATGGCGGCATCCTATCCGGTGCTGACCCTCATCTACGGCCTGCTCAAGGGCTTTGCCGCTGGCGACCTCATCGTCTGCGTGGTGGGAGCTGCCATCATGGGCGGCATGGTCATCTGGATGCACCGGGCCAATATCCAGCGCATCCGTGAGGGCAAAGAGTACCGCTTTGGTTCCAGGCACAAGCAGTAACCTGAACAAAAAACAACAGCGCATCCTTCGGGCAGAGCCTGCCTGCGGGATGCGCTGTTTTGCGTGGAGGGGGCTGTCCCGGTCGATGTGCCTGCACGGTTCAGTTTACTGAAAAATCTTTGCAAAAAAAGGTTGACAAAGGGCGGCGCAGCTGGTATAATAACTCACGTCGCAGGACACGAACCAAATATGTGGGGGATTAGCTCAGCTGGGAGAGCGCTTGCATGGCATGCAAGAGGTCAGCGGTTTCGATCCCGCTATTCTCCACCAATGAAGAGCAAAACGAACACGAGGTCACCATTCAAATGGTCGGCAACGTGTTCGTTTTGTTTTGTGAGATTCCAAGCGTTTAATCAAGTTTTAATCAAGTTCTAAGCAAGATCGAACAAATAAAAAATGCCCGCACTTTCCATTTTGGATTGTGCGGGCATTTTCCTTTTTGTGTTAGAAATTTTCCGAAATACGGAAAAACTTGCCGAAATAGAGGGTTTCTTGCCAAAATGCAGACAAGCCGACCACAAATCGGCTAAAATCAGCAACAAAGGAGACCAAAGGCTATGATTAGGATTTTGCTGTCAACCCGCCTTGGCGAACGGCGGATGACACAGAGCGACCTTGCTCGTGTCACAGGGATTCGCAGTCAGACTATCAACGAGTTGTACCACGATTTTGCGGAGCGTGTAAATCTGGACGACCTCGACCTCATCTGTGAGGCACTGGACTGTGACCTCGAAGACCTCATTGTGCGAGAGCCCAACATCGAGCGCAGGGTCAAAGAGGTGCGTCATATCCCCCAGACCGTGAGCAAGTCTCGCAAGAAGTAACCCCCCATCTCCTGCCCGGATGCACGTTATGCGTCCGGGCTTTTTTCATCTTCATCATTGCGCAGCTGGATGGTCTGCCCATCCGGCATGATGATTGCAACCTTGCCGCCGCACAGTTCTGCTGCCTTGATAAGGTCATCCGCCGACCAGCGGTTCATGCGCACCTTGTTGCTCATTGCCTGCTTGCTGCTCATACCGAGGACTTCGGCCAGATCTGTCTGCTTCTTCCCTGTCATGGAAAGCAGGCCCTTGATGATGTCCGACACTGTCATGTGTTCATCCACTCCTTTCATGTATAGAGTACACCAAAATCAATTACTTGTCAACCTCTTTTATTTCAAAGTAAATCAAAAAAGTTTATCAAAACTATTGACAAGTAAATCGAAAAGGTGTACAATGTAGATGTAAGGCAGAGAGCGAAAGCCCCTTACAGAAAGGAGTGAGGTGAATGGAAGACATGAACGTAACAAAGGCGTTGCTCAAAGCAATCCTCGAACTCATCGAGAAATGCGACACGCTGGAAGAGCTCCGTGAGAGCGTCAAGAAGATTATGGAAGAGTAAAAAAAGAAGACCAGCCACCGTCCAAAGCAACTGATCTTCAACACCGAACCAACGGCGAGCCGGGAGCCTTACCCCGGCCGCCCTCTATTTTAACAGAGTAAGGCCAGAAAGACAAGAGGGTAACGCAATGAAGTACATCGATATTAACCGCAAGTTCACCGAGACTGTCAGCAACTACATCGCACAGGGCTATATCATCAACATCGCTTCGATGTCCGGCGGTCAGGGCGAGATCGCTCACATCGACCTGACCGACGGTAAGCAGATTGTCCGCGTTCTGCTGGACAGCTTCACCGAATGGGAAGATTACAACCAGCTGGAAGGTCTGAAGCTCGTGGTCGGCATCGCCGCTGACAACGTCAAGTCTAACGATAACCAGCGCGGCGATGTCATCTGGAACAACCGGTTGGATGTCATCTCCTGCGAGAAGTTCTACAAGCTGAGCAGCAACCGCGACGATTCCGCGTTCTACGGAACGCGAGAGGAGGCCACCGCAGCCAACAAAAAGCGTTTTGAGCGTTACTGCTGCCGCGATTGCCGCATCAAGAAGCACCTTCCCGAAAAGGCTTCTCCGCTGGTCAAGGAATTCGTTCGCCGGAAGTTCGGCCTGAAGCGTGTCGTGGTGAGCAACATCCAGATCACCAAGCAGAGCGGCATGTATACCGTCACCTACAGCCAGCACAGCGCACAGCTGCACTGAGGAGGGCAAAACAATGAAAAAGGTAATCTTTACTTACGGTTCCAAGGACATGAAGCACGGTCAGAACGGCGAAATCGGCGAGGCCAGTGCCTCTATTCTGGTGGAAGACGAGCGGGCAAAAGAAATCCACGCCGCATTCAATGAGGATCGTGCGGACCATACCGCCTACTTCATCCGTGAGCGAGCAATCGGTTTCTGCTGGAGCTGCGAACATCTGCGTGGCCGTGGCTACATCGAGGGTAGCCTCAAGACCGTGGAAGTCAAGGAGGTCTAAGACATGAAACTCTACAAATACACTGGCACCATTTCCGAGGTTTCCTTCCGCAACAGAACAGCTTGCGATAAATCCAGTCATGCTGAGAAATAGAACGGATTTTCTTGATATTTTTTCGGCGTACGGCCTAACTGCGGACGCGAGCGTGTCAAAAAAGACAGGTCTTTTGATTGTGTGTAGTGACCCGGCGCAAAAGAAAATTGACAGAGCCGATGCCTTGAATATTCCAATCATTTCAGAGCGGCAATGGTATGAACTCATGCCAGAACTTGAAGCCGTTGGAATGTGGAACGGAAAGCAAATTCTGTTTGCGGACAATGATGGCATCTACCGTGTTGAAGTGGGCGGTGAAAGCTGATGGCCAGAAAAAAGAATATTGCTGCCGGCCTCGATGCCGTCATCTATGCCCGGTACTCATCGCATAACCAGCGAGAGGTCAGCATCGAGCAGCAGATCGCGGAGTGTACGAAGCACGCGGCTGCGCTTGGACTGCGCATTGTTGGTACATACGAGGACAGGGCAATCAGCGGCAAGACGGATAACCGGCCTCGTTTCCAGCAGATGATGCGGGATGCTGAAAAAGGGAAGTTTCAGGCCGTCGTGGCATGGAAGTCCAACCGCATCGGGCGCAATATGCTGCAAGCCATGGTCAACGAGGCGAAGCTGGACGATTACGGCGTAAAGGTGTTTTACGCCGAGGAAGATTTTGACGATACTGCCGCCGGGCGTTTTGCACTGCGGAACATGATGAATGTCAACCAGTTTTACAGCGAGAACATGGCAGAGGACATCACCCGCGGTCTGTACGACAACGCCAACAAGTGCATGGCGAACGGCCGGCAGCCGTTGGGGTACAAGCGCGGTGCAGACGGGAAGGTCATGCTGGACGAGCCTGCAGCGGCTGTTGTTCGGGAAATCTTCACCCGTGTTGCCGCTGGGGATCTGTTCGTAGATATTGCGCGAGACCTCAACGCAAAGGGCATCAAGACCAGCAAAGGAGCTGCGTGGAATAAGGGCAGCTTCCAGAGCATCTGCCAGAACGAGCGTTACAAGGGCATCTACATTTACGGCGACGTCCGCATTGTGGATGGGATTCCTCGCATTGTGAGCGATGAATTGTGGTACAGGGTACAGGAGGCCATGAGGATGAAAAAGAATCCGGTTGGAACCCGGCACCGCGTTGGTGCGGAAGATTACCTGTTGACCGGGAAGCTGCGCTGCGGGCATTGCGGCAGCTACATGACGGGCGTATCCGGCACCAGTAGAAACGGAGAGCTGCATTACTACTACACCTGCCAGAAGCGGCGCACCGAACACGCCTGCAGCAAGAAGAATGTCCGCCGGGATGTTATCGAGCCCGCCATCGCACAGGCCATCAAGATGTACTGCCTGACCGATGACGTTATCGAGTGGATGGCAGATCAGACGGTCCAGTATTGGGAAAAGCACGACAATGACCTCCAGATCGAGGCGTTGGAGCAGCAGCTGGCCGAAAACAAAAAGGCCACCTCGAACATGCTGAAAGCCATCGAGATGGGAATTATCACAGAGGCCACCCGCAGCCGGATGGTTGAATTGGAGACCGAGAACTCAAAGCTGACCGCCCAGTTGAGTGCAGCCAAGAGGGATGTGGTCAAAATCAATCGAGAAGATTTGATTGACGAACTCCACATTCTTCGCAGCAAGGATATACACGACAGGGAGGTTCAGGCAGAACTTTTCAAAGACTTCCTTGTCGCAGCCTACATCTACGATGATAACCGTCTGAAGCTGGTCTTTTCCTTTATGGGCAAGGACAACAGCGTTGAAATTCCTCTGGAGACTGGGGAAGACCCGCCGGATGGCGAGGATTCGCCAGATGTCAAAATGTTCGTTTTGACTCCTGATTGCTCCACCAAAAAAGCACTGTACTTCGTAGGAAGTATGGTGCTTTTCTTTTTCTCAGCCGCAAAAAATGGGGGCTGCACTGCCTTGCCTGCATCGTTTTCAGATGTTTTGCAGGCGGTTCAGTGCAGCCCCCGAGTCATTGGTGCTTCGGCAGGTCAGAAGGTGCCGGTTCAGCTGACGATCTCCAGCATCTGATCGAACACCTCTTCCATCTGCCGCACCAGCGTGAACTGGGTGCGGGCGCGGTCAAGGTTGTGGCCGGGGCGGGCGGTGTGGAAATAGTGATCGCCCTCCAGATAGTCGGTCAGAAAGCGGATGCCGCACTCCAGCGTCATCAGCTTGGCACCCCAGGCAAGGCTCTTTTTCTCCGCAGGGCTCATGGAAGCCCCGGCGGTGGAGAGATACCCCTTGGGCGAACACCTCGTACAGGTGCAGGTCAAAGTGGACCTTGCTCTGGTCGGGCTCGTCCTCGGCGCAGTCGTTGGCACCGGTGCGGATGGAGTCGCCGAAATCGTAGGCCGACAGACCCGGCATCACGGTGTCAAGGTCAATGACACAGATGCCCTTTCCGGTGGCAGCATCGATCAGGACGTTGTTGATCTTGGTATCGTTGTGGGTAACACGCAGCGGGATCTCACCGGCTGCCAGCAGATCCAGCAGGGCGTGGCAATCCTTTTCCCGCGCATGGATGAAGGCGACCTCCGGTGCAATGTCCTTGGCACGGCCCAGCGCATCGGCGGCAAGGGCTTTTTCAAAGTTTGCATAGCGGTTGGGCGTGTCGTGGAAGCGGGCAATGGTTTCGTGGAGGGTGGAGGCCGGATAATCTGCCAGCTGGTTCTGGAATTTGCCCAGGGTCTCGGCAACAGTGCGGAAGTCGGCCTCGCTGCCCACCTGCTGCAGGCAGATGGTGTCCTCTACAAAGTCGTAGGCACGCCACGCGCCGCCCTCGGCATCCAGATGGCAGGCCGCACCGGACAGGGTGGGGATCACGTTCAGGGTCTCCCGTGCCGGGTCGCCGCCTGCGGCAAGGATCTTCTCCCGCAGATGCCGGGTCACGCCGCAGATATTCTCCATCAGGCCAACCGGGTCGGTAAAGGTGTCGGTGTTGATGCGCTGCAGGATAAAGCGCTTGGAGTGATCCGCCCGCCAGACCACGAAGGTATCGTTGATGTGGCCTTCGCCGTAGTGACGGGCATCGCAGACCACCGGCCCGCCAAAATCAAAGGCATTTGCGGCGGCGTTGAGAATGGATTCGGTAACAGGTTTCATTTTGGGTTCCTCATTTCTTATCCTTCATGCCGTTTGGCAGGTGCAGGGCGTTGTCCCTGCCGCACCTGACGGCGGTATTCGTTGGGGGTCAGGCCTTCCGCTTTGCGGAAGCACTGTGAAAAGTAGCTGGGGGAGGAAAATCCCATCAGCTCGCTGATCTGCGCCAGGCTGTAACCGGTGTTGCCCAGCATATATTTGCTCTCCTCAATGCGGCGGCGGTTCAGGTAGGTGATGGGAGAAATGCCGTACGCCTTCTGGAAGGTGTGGGCCAGATAATATTTGTTGATGTGGGCAACCTCGGCAAGGGTATCAAGGGAGATGTCCTCCCGGTAGTTGTTGTCCAGATACCGCTTGATCTCCACGCATTCCCGGTTGTCAGAGCGGGGGGATTCCTCCACCTGCAAAGAGAGGGTGGTGCACCGCACCAGCCAGATGAGCAGGACTTCCAGCAGGTCCTGGCAGACGGTCTCGCAGCCGTCCAGACTACGGTCTGCCTCAGCCAGCAGCATGTGCAGCAGCGTTACCATCCGCTCCCGGTTCTCCCGGCAGTTGAAGATGGCGTAGGTGGAATCGGCTTTGCCGAACAGGATCTCGATGCCCGAAATGCCCAGCACGATGTATTCCAGAGGCGAGGCGTTCAGGCTCAGCTCGGTGTGCTCCACCTGCGGGTTGACGATGACCATATCGTCCGGTTTGACCGGGAACAGCTGCCCGCTGAGCAGAAACTGCCCCTCGCCGCTGAGGCAGTAGAACAGCTCCGTGCAGGAATGGGTGTGGACCGTGCTGTTCCAGTCGCCGCCAAATCTGCTCTTGCTGATGTACAGCAGCCGGAAGGATTCCCGTGGAGCGGGAGCGTGGCGGATATCAAAGCGCTCGGTACTCATAAAAGGCTCCTTTTGAAGCAGGCGCAAAAAATATAAAAACAAAAGCAAGATATTAAAAATAAAATGCGAAAAACGCCGCACTGCTTCGTGCATTTTTTCTCATTATAGGGGCAAATAAGAAAAAAAGCAAGTCCTGTTTTTTGGTATGGTAAATATTTTCCTCTGCACAGAAAGACGAAAATATGTCAAATTGGTTACAAGCAGGGAAAATGCACCAAAACAATGCTGCAAAATTTAGTGCTTTTGCTGAAGAAAATGATAAAAGAACAATATTTCTAAAAAATTGAAACAACAAAGACCTTGTTGGAAACTGTAAAAACCTCTATATTGGGGTCAGAAAAAAACACAGCCCCGCGGGCAAAACCTGTTTGCTCCGGCTGTGCTTGAATGGAACTTTATGATGGAGGACACATTATGAAACGCATTTCTCGTCGCAATTTCCTGAAAGTGGCCGGCGTGGGTGCCGCTGCACTGGGTCTGGCTGCCTGCGGCGGTTCTTCCAGCTCCACAGCTCCAGCACGGCTTCTTCCGCTGCTGCATCTGCCGCTCCCGCTGAGGACGTGACCATCAAGGTCGCCGCCATCGAGACCGGCTATGGCGCTGATATGTGGAAGAAGGTCACTGAGGCCTTTACCGCCCAGACCGGCATCAAGGTGGAGCTGACCACCGATAAGAAGCTGGAGGATGTCATCGGACCTTCCATGCAGGGCGGCGATTACCCCGACGTGGTTCACCTGGCTACCGGCCGTGAGGCTGCCCTGACCGAGCAGTTCATCAAGGGCAACCTGATCGCGGACATCACCGACGTGCTGAGCATGACCGTGCCCGGCGAGAACAAGAAGGTGAGCGAGAAGATCGCAGGCGGCTTTACCGACACCTCCCTGACCAACCCCTACGGCGACGGCAAGACCTATCTGGCTCCCATGTTCTACAGCCCCTGCGGCCTGTTCTACAACGCCGGTTTCCTGAAGGAAAAGGGCTGGGACGTGCCCACCACCTGGGACGAGATGTGGGAACTGGGCGATAAGGCTGCCGCTGAGGGCACCTACCTGTTCACCTACCCCACCACCGGCTACTTTGATGCATTCTTCTACGCTCTGATGTATGCCGCCGGCGGCCCGGAGTTCTTCAACAAGGCCACCCACTATGAGGAAGGCATCTGGGATACCCCGGAGGCAAAGACCTGCTTTGATATCGTCAACAAGCTGGCTTCCTACACCAACCCCATTACCCCTGCACAGGCCAACGATCAGGACTTTACCCAGAACCAGCAGCTGGTGCTGGACAACAAGGCTCTGTTCATGCCCAACGGCACCTGGATCGTGGGTGAGATGGCCGAGGCTCCCCGTGCCGATGGCTTTGAGTGGGGCATGACCGCCCTGCCCGCTGTCAAGGCCGGCGGCGACCAGTACAGCTACACCTGGTTCGAGCAGGCATGGATTCCGGCCGGTGCCGAGCATCTGGATGCCGCCAAGCAGTTCGTGGCTTACCTGTACAGCGACGAGGCCTGCAAGCTGTTCGCCGAGAGCGGCGCCATCCAGCCTGTGCTGGGCATCGCCGATGATCTGGAAGGCGACAACAAGATGTTCTACTCCATCTACGACAACGGCGCAAAGGCCGCTATGGGCAACTTTGCAGCCTTCAGCGCCATCCCCGGCGTGGAGGTCCGCACCGTGTTCTTTGACCCCGTCAACTCTCTGGTGTCCGGCAGCATGACCGAGCAGCAGTGGATCGACGGCATCAAGTCCGCCAGCGACCAGATGCGTGCCAATATCGTTGAGTAATTGAACCCTGCCCAGCGGGGGCGGTTTTGACCGCCTCCGCTTTTTGTGGTTTTCGGGTTCCGACAGAAAGGAGCGGTTTGTCTATGAGATCTGACAAAAGCCGCAGACGGTTCGTTTTTCTCTGCGTGGCACCGGCCACGATCCTGTTCTTTCTCTTTATGATCCTGCCCACCCTCAACGTGTTCCGCATGAGCCTGTATGAGCGCGGTGCCTACTCGCCCAACGAGACCTTTGTGGGCCTGAAGAATTTCCAGCACCTGCTCAAGGATGCCCAGTTCATCCGCTCCATGCAGAATATGATCCTGCTGGTGGTGGTAGTGACCATCGTCACCTTTGCCTTTGCGCTGGTGTTTGCAGCCATTCTGACCCGGGAAAAGATCAAGGGGCAGAATTTCTTCCGGGTCATCTTCTACATCCCCAACATCCTGTCGGTGGTCGTCATCTCCGGCATCTTCTCGGCCATCTATAAGCCGGAAAACGGTATGCTGAACAGCATCATCGGCCTGTTCCCGGGATATGACAGACCCCATCCTCTGGAAGGGCGAAAAGCTGGTCATCCCCTCCATCATCCTCGCCATGGTCTGGCAGGCCGTGGGCTATTACATGGTCATGTATATGGCTTCCATGTCCTCGGTGCCCGCCAGCCTGTACGAGAGCGCCAATCTGGACGGTGCGGGCCGCCTGACCCAGTTCTTCCAGATCACCATCCCCCTCATCTGGACCAACATCCGCACCACCCTGACCTTCTTCATCATCTCCACCATCAACATGGCCTTCCTCTTTGTCAAGGCCATGACCAGCGGCGGGCCCAACGGTGCTTCGGATGTGGCGCTGAGCTATATGTATAGCCAGAAGGATGCGGGCCTGTATGGCTACAGCATGGCCATTGGCGTGGTCATTTTCCTGTTCTCGTTTGCACTGTCCGCCTGTGTCAACAAGGCCACCGACCGCGATCCGCTGGAATTCTAAGGAGGGAAGAAGATGCAGAATACCACCGAAAGATCTTCCCGCTCGGCGGAAGGTCTCTACAAGTTCTTTATCTATTTTGTGCTGGTCCTGCTGGCGGTGATCATCATCGTGCCGGTGGCATGGGTGTTCATGGCCTCCATCAAGCAGAACGCGGAGTTTTACGGCAACCCGTGGGCGCTGCCTGCCGGGTTCTACTGGCAGAACTTTGTCAATGCGTGGAACGGAGCCAAGATGGGCGAGTATATGCTCAACTCTGTCATCGTGACCGCATTGGCGCTGGTGCTGCTGCTGGTCATTGCGCTGCCTGCCGCCTACTGCCTGTCCCGCTTCCGGTTCAAGGGCCGTAAACTGCTGAACACCCTGTTTATGGCAGGTCTGTTCATCAATGTCAACTACATCGTGGTGCCCATCTTCCTGATGCTGCGGGACGGCGATGTCTGGCTGAAGAGCCACTTTGGCAGCAGCTTCCTGCTGAACAATCTGGTGGTGCTGGCAGTGGTGTATGCAGCCACGGCCCTGCCTTTTACCATCTATCTGCTTTCGGGCTATTTTGCCACCCTGCCCCATGATTTTGAGGAGGCTGCCTACATCGACGGTGCAAGCTACTTCTCCACCATGACCCGTATCATCTTCCCCATGGCAAAGCCCTCCATCATCACCATCATCCTGTTCAACTTCCTGTCCTTCTGGAACGAGTACATTATTTCCATGACGCTGATGAGCTCCACCAGCGCGCCCCGCACCCTGCCGGTGGGCCTTTTGAATCTGATGCAGGCCCAGCAGAGCGCGGCCCAGTACGGCACCATGTATGCCGGTCTGGTGCTGGTGATGCTGCCCACCCTGATCCTGTACATCTGCGTGCAGAAGCAGCTGACACAGGGTATGACCGTGGGCGGTCTGAAAGGGTAAGGTGACAAACGATGAAAGCATTCTGGAAAAATCATCCCGCCCTGCGCATTTTGCTGATGCTGGTGCTGTTCGTACTGTCCATCGCACTGGTGGTCGCGGGCTGGAAAATGACCGGGCAGCTGGCTGGTCTTGGCATCATGCTGGCGGGTGTGGCCGCGCTGCTGGCTGTGCTGGCGCTCTATAACGCCCCCTATCAGGACTGAGGAGAAGAGAGGTAAAGGAGAATTCTCATGGAAGAAAATAGAATGACCGGGCGCGTAACGATCCCGACCGATCTGGACGTGGTGCCCGAAACACTGGAGATCCTGAAAAAGTGGGGCGCGGATGCCATCCGCGACTGCGACGGCACCGACTTTCCGCAGGAGCTGAAGGATGCCGACGCAAAAATCTACTCCACCTACTATACCACCCGCAAGGACAACGCGTGGGCCAAAGCGAACCCGGACGAGGTGCAGCAGTGCTACATCATGACCGGCTTCTACACCGCCCCCGGCGACACCGTGACCATCCCGCTGATGAAGGGCATCAGCCCGGAGCTGATGCAGGTGAACACCAACGACGATATCACCCGCTGGTGGGAGGTCATGGACCGAACCACCGGTCAGCCGGTGCCCCCGGAGCTGTGGAGCTATGCTGACGGCAGCGTGACGGTGCAGGCCGTGCCGTTCCATGAGTATACGGTCAGCTTCCTGGCCTACCTGATCTGGGACCCGGTGCACATGTACAATGCCACCACCAACGGCTGGACCAACTTCGAGCACCAGATCACCTTTGACGTGCGCCAGCCCAAGACCCACAAGTATTCCATGGAGCGCCTGCGCAAGTTCATT
>ENA-OQAB01001086-OQAB01001086.1-human-gut-metagenome-genome-assembly--contig:-NODE-1086-length-13337-cov-4.214080_pt1 | contig 13337 bp, 9 predicted proteins | sample MGYA00242490_ERZ504517 | MGnify/ENA primary metagenome ERZ504517 (study PRJEB26092, sample SAMD00036298) | human gut metagenome | host: Homo sapiens | study: EMG produced TPA metagenomics assembly of...
AAATTCTACATCAATATATCCATCTCTATTATCTGGACCAAAGCCATAATACCAATTGCCATAATTTATAGTTCCAACGTCATAACCTGCAGGAATATTGCCATTTATTTGGAAGAGAACTGATTTTTTATCATGTAACAATTGTTTGTCAAAATAAGCATTCCAAATGTTGTTAGTAGGGTTAGGTATTGTCTCGAAATCTGCGAAGAAATTAGTGCCTTTTTCGATTAAATTATCTTCACCCTCAAAAGGTATTAGTCTATCAGTTGTAATGCTGTTCCAATCATCAATCGATACATTTGTATAAAAAGCTTTGAGAGTAATATCGTCAGTTGGTTCAGGTTCATCTTCTTTAGGTTCTTGAGTAAAATGAGTCCACATATAATCGACATATTCGTCATTCAGATAATCCATCAGTGCGGCATTATCCTTATTTCTAGTGAATAGAGTTGCTTGGAGATCAGTATCTTTTATTTTGTTCCAGATTACTTCAGGAATTACTAATATTGCCGCTCCTCTTAATTCAGCTCCTTCCGGAAGGGTAGCAACTGTTAAAGTCAACTTAGTACCTTCTTCTACTACTGTTACCCAATCAGGTTCTTGAGTTACATCATAAGTATAGAAATAAGTACCCATTGCAGGAGTTTTTATTTCTGTGATTTTTAATACATGGAACTTATCATCACGAACCGTTATAGTTGAACTCAATTGGTTTTCATACTTAACTCCTTCAGTACTCCCCATACTTCCACTACTTGTTTCTGTGAATACTGTTCCCTCGGGATTTACAGTAAGCGCATTGATATATTCAGGTTTAAACAAAAGAACGTTTTCTTTTAATCCTTCATAAGCAACAGGAACTGAAACATTAATAAGTCCTTCATTGGTAGTTTGTACACCAAATACTAACTTGTGACCTTTTTCGGTAGAGATTGAATATTTAGGATCAATACCTTCTGTGTTATCGTTGTTGAAAGTCAAATTGAATTTACCTTCTCCTTTATTTTCAACTTTTATCCAATCCGGATTTTCAGAGGTAGAAATACCTACTTCAAATTCAGATTCGGTAAGGATTGTAGTATAGACAACATCTATTTTTTCGTAGCCGCTACCTTTAATGATGATTGGGTTTTCTGTATTATAAACATTACCATTCTCATCTTTGATGGTTAAGCCATTGAATACTTTTTTAGGGCGAGTAATTTTGTAAATTACCTGCTCTTTTTCACCCAGTGTTAATGTGATTTCTGCCACATTATCATCCGAATAATTTTGTCCGTCACCGGAAATTTTAGCGGTGATAGTTTGCTCACCGGCTTTACCTGTTATACTGCTTTGCGTAAACTCACCATCAACAAATTTACACCATCCGGCATTACTTGTGAGTTTCCAGTCTACAGTTGCTTTGAAAGAAATAGTTATAGTTCCATCTGCATTACAAGTGGCTTCCTGTAATGTAGGAAATTCAATTTTTTCACCTGGAGTATTTTCTCCATCATCGTCTGAACAACCTGTGAATGACACAATAAACATCATAGCTAATGCCATGATCCAACTCATACTTTTTAAATTTAATGCTTTCATAATTGTATGATTTTAAATGTTAATATCCTTGTTCTTTTAATTTTTCAGCCTCCGCTTCACTAATCCATTCGATTACATTAATGAAAGTACCTACTGTACCATATTCCGAACCATCTTTATTATCGACACTTACTGTAACGAACTGTAAAAGGTAATTCTCGCAAGTTCTATAATAAGAAGTATAGCTTGTAGGCTGATTCAATAATAAATTGCCATTACCGTAGATAGTTCCGAAAGCTTCTCCTGTACTACCGCACACTTGCTCTTTCATTTCAATCAGTGGTTTAAGCGGGTCTTTGGTATTGAACTTTATCTTTGTATCATATCCATCGTAGTAGATGCCGTGTAGGATAATTGTATTTTCTTCTTCTGCAACGTCGGAAGTAATCAGACGCATATCCACATTTTGATTGGGTATGTCGTTACCGCCAAAGAAAGTAGAAGTAACCGTACAATATCCTGTAAAGTTGTTGATGTCGAACGGACAAACTTTCTGCAGTACAACTTTAGTTTCGGTGCCGTACATTTCCCACTCGTTAGATTCGGGAATGATGAGGTGCAGGGCAAATCCTAATGAATCGGTAGGCTCGATACTCTCATAGTTACCTTGTACTTCCACATTGGCTGCCATTTCACCGGCTTTGATAGTCACTGTATTTGAAAGGAGTTTATAGTGCTTTCCTTCGACAGCGTTGCTCTTCTTGTCTAATATCTCGACAGCGAAAGTACGGTCGTAATCGGCAGGTACAGTGGCTGAAACGGGGACATTGAATATCTCATTGCTTTCTTGCACACCATACTGGTAGAGCGTGTCGGAAAACATAAGATAATTAGGTCCGCTGTATACCACCTTGTCCTGTTCGCATCCGACAAGGGCTATCAGTGCAGCAACGGCTGTAATACATCCAAATAATAATTTTTTTCATTATCGTATGTTTTTAGTCTTATTTGTTACTTTCATTAGGTTCCACTTCCGAGCCCGGAGCATCCAGTTCGTGCTGAGGTATCGGCCATACGAACATAGGATCGTCCGCTTCCACTTTCAGACTGCTGCCGTTGGAAAGTGACTGGTCTTGCGGTTCACGTTTGAAACCTTTGTGCCAGCGCTTCAAGTCTTGCAGGCGGAAACCTTCCATATAGAGCTCTTTTACGCGTTCTTCCTCAATGACTTTCATTGCGTTTTCTTTGTCACCCATAGGGGTAGAACCACCATACGTAGCGTAACGTGCCGCACGGATAGCGGTAATGTCTTTTCCTGCTTCAGCGGTCTTTCCTGATTGTACGTATGCCTCGGCACGTATCAGATATTGTTCCGACAAACGGAGTACTTTCGGCATGGTAACGTGAAGAATCTTGTAGTTGGTGAACTCTTCGTTACCGAAATACTTAATCAACAACGGCCAGGTAAGTCCGTGGCTGTATCCGGTAGTGAAAGACTGGAAGAAAGTGGAAGCACGCAAGTCATTTGCATCGTATAGATTGATAGCCCACTTTGCAGGAACATAATCCGGACGCAGAGTGGTGTAATCGTAGTTCGCAAAAATAGTTCCTAAACGGCCGCCATAGGAGTTGATAGTGAAACCAACTTTCCAGATAGCCTCGGTGGAGTGGTCGTTTGTCCACATATATTTATAATAGCTGATGCCGGAAGAAATCTGCTGTGTACAGCTTGACAATGTGTAATAGCCGCTTTCAATAACCTTGGTAGAGTATTTGATAGCTTCGTCCCACTTTTTCATGTAAAGGGCTACACGGGCACGCAATGCGTAGACGGTGTATTCGTTGAAGTACGGAGTATCGTATAATGCACCGCTGAAATCTTCTTCAAGTTCCAGCAAATCGGCTGCACGGTCGAGGTCGTCCAATACAAACTGATAAGAGTCTTTTAATGAAGAGCGTTTCATTTCCTCATCACCGCGATAGTGTTGACTAAGGATAACACCCAGTTGATTGACGGCATCTTCGTCGCTTTCGTATGCCTTGCAGAACAGTTTAATCAGTTCCGAGTAGGCCAGTGCACGAGCGAAATAGGCTTCACCGCAACACTGATCCAATTTGTCGAGGGCTGTATCGTCCGTTGTGTTCTTTCTTACATTGTCTACTCTGTCGAGCAGGAAGTTACAACGGTTGATAACTTCGTACAATGAACCGTATACGGCTTCAATATCGGTATTGGTAGCCAGGATGTCTTTCCAACGCCAGATATCGCCGTAGATATTCGTATTGCCGTTTATTCCATAAACGAGGTCGGTCTGCAAATCGGGCAACAATGTAAGGTTACCGGAGTACAGGTATTTGCTTTTGTAAGCGTCGTAAATACCGATAACAGCCAGGTTTACATCGTCTACCGTCTGAATGGCCTGGTCGAAAGGCACTTCGTCTTCAGGCAGTTTGTCCAAACAGGAAGTAGCGGACAACATCACGGCAGCCAACATTATATATAATCTGAATTTTTTAATCATCTTTCTTTCTGCTTATAATATTAGAATGAAACTTCAATACCCAATGTGAACTGGCGTGATGCCGGATATTGTGCTCTGTAAATATTGCTTGCAACTTCCGGGTCGAGCCCTTTGAAACCGGTAAAGGTCAACAGATTCTGACCTTGCAGGTAGACACGTGCGGATGTGAAGAAGTTGGTTTTCTTCAGCAACGGCTGAGGAAGTGCGTAAGCCAGCGTCAGGTTCTTCAAGCGAAGGAATGAAGCGTTTTCTAGGAAACGGTCATCGAGTTGGGCAACCACTCCGTAACGGGGAATGTCTGTAATGTCACCCGGCTTTTTCCAGCGGTCGTACAACAGGCGTCTTGACTGGTTGTATGCGCTGTACAATCCGTTGCTTTCTTCGAAGAAACGGTCGTTGTTCATTACCCAACGGTCGGCCATCCAGCTGAATTGGGCAGATAATGACAAACCTTTCCAACTGAAAGTTGTTCCGAAGCCGCCGGCCCAAGGAGAGTCGAAAGTTTTTCCGGTCATTACTTTGTCTTCTTCGCGGAACTCGGTGGTTATTTCACCGTCTTTAGTGTACCACAAGGCATCACCGTTGGCAGGATTTACTCCGGCATAGCGGTTCAGGAAGAATTCGTGTACCGGGTGGCCTACTACGTATTTCAATCCGGTAGTAGAGTTCACATATTCCTGTACACCGTTATAGAGTTCTACGAGCTTGTTCTTATTATAAGATACATTGACATTCAAATTCCAGGCAAAGTCTTTGGTACGGATTACATCACCGTCTATTGAGATTTCGACACCACGGTTTATCATTGCGCCGATGTTTTCCCAACGGGAACCTTCGCCGGTTACGGCGTATGATTCTGGAACGTACATCAACATATTGCTTGTCTTCTTATGGTAGAAATCGATGTTCAGGTTGGCACGGTTGAAGAAGCCCAGACGCAGACCGACATTGTTTGCCCAGGTCTGTTCCCAGCCTAAATCTTCATTTCCGCTCTGTTTCGGATAGATTCCGGCTTCGTCATTGTAGTTAGGACCGCCGGCAACCAATGCCAAGTGGTCGTAATTGGGTATTTCCGAGTTACCGGAAGTACCGGTACTCAATGCAACTTGTGCGCTGGTAAGCCATTCGATGTCTTTCAGGAAAGCCTCGTTCTTGACATTCCACATGAAACCCAACGACCAGAACACACCCCAACGGTGGTCTTTACCGAAACGTGAGGAAGCATCGGTACGGGTGGCGACTTCTGCGTAATACAAATCTTTATAATTGTATTCACCACGGAAGAAGAATGACAGGTATGAATAAGAGTCATTGGAATCCGCCCATGAAGAAGCGCGTGTACCGGAAGTTACATTCGTTAATTTGTCATTGGCTTGCCCGCGGGTAATTACCTGGAAGCCTGTTGACTGATAGTCCACCGCTTCTTGTCCCAACAGGAAGTTGAGCGAGTGGTCATCGTTCAATGCCCAACGGTAATTGACGGTAGTAGTTTCACTCAATGTAAGAGCGTCTGAGGAGTTACGTCCGGCAGAACCGTTTCCGTCATTAATAATATAGCTGGGATATGACCGCATGAAAGCCGTAGAGTGAGAGTAGTCTGCACCGAATTGCGTATGAATGGTCAGGTTCTTAATCGGAGTAATGTCTGCAAATACGGTAGACAGTACTTTATACTTCTTATAATTAACCGGATTGTTGTTCATCCACTCAATAGGGTTCTGACCTGTTCCAGCCCAAGTTCCGTTGTTTTCGGAAGCCAAAGAACCGTCCGCATTGTACGGGTTCCAATAAGGCAACATAAAACGGGAACCGGAAATAGGAGTATAGAGCGCCATTTCTCCCTCTTCCGCCTGCTGAACTTCTTCGTAAGCAGCCATGGTGTTGGTTCCGATTTTCAACCAGTTGCTGGCTTTTACTTCTGCGTTGGCGCGCATATTGTAACGACGGAAGGAAGAGCTTTGGGCAATACCGTCCTGGTCGTAGAAACCTCCGGAAACGTAATAGTTCAAGCGTTCGGTAGCGCGGTTTACAGAGAGTTCGTAGTTCTGCAGCGGAGCGCGGTCGTTAAATACTTCGTTCAGCCAGTTTACATTGGTACGTGAAAGGATTTCATAATCCTGTCCGGTATCCAGACCGATTTCTTTCTCAAACTGAATACGCTCGGGAGTGTTCATCATTGTCCAGTTGTCGTTAGACGCCAACTGTGAGAAACCGTACTGAGCACGCAGCGTTACTTTAGCCTTATCCATTGCCAGACCGCGTTTGGTAGTGATTACAACCACACCGTTTGCGGCACGCGCACCGTAGATAGATGTTGAAGAAGCATCCTTCAACACAGAGATAGATTCGATATCTCCCGGACTGATTGTGTTAAAATCCGAACTGGAAATAGGCACACCGTCCAGAATAAACAACGGGGATGTACCCGAATTGATAGAGTTGGTACCGCGAATCTGGAATACCGCCGCTTTACTGGGCTCTCCGGAATTGGAGATAACTGACAAACCCGGCGTCTGTCCCTGCAATGCCTGGTCGAACCCGGCTGCCGGTACATTTTCCATTTTTTCCGATTTTACGGTTGATACAGAGCCGGCAATCGTCCCCTTTTTGCGGACTCCATACGCTACTACCACTACCTCGTCTATTAACGCGGCATCCGGAGCAAGACGAACATTCAGCGTACCGGTCTTGGCACTGACTTCATGTTTTTGCGATTGCATACCGATGTACGAGAACAGTAAAGTGGCTCTTGCCGTACCTTTAATCTCAAGACTGTAGTTACCGTCAACGTCGGTTACTACACCATTTGTGCTTCCCTCTTGCAAAATCGACACACCAATCAACGGTTCATTATCCTCTTGGGAAATGACCTTACCTTTTACAAAGAATCCTTGTGCAAAAAGCAGATTGAATAGTCAATAATGTAAGAAAGACAAACCAAAGAATTGATTTTCTCATCCTTGTCTTTAAATTATTATTGATTAAAATTAAAATTGATAAATATGCTGTTGTAGAATTTTTGGAATAGTCTTCTTCTTAACGTGAAATCTCATCACGCTTTTTTACGTTTCTCCAAACAAAAGATAGACTGTGTACAGTATTGTATTTCATTTTTTTAGCTGAAAATAAAATCTATTATATAAACCGTTGCAAAGGTATTAAATAAACTAACAGCATCATTAATAAAATAGCAAATAATTATGTATCGAATTGTAAGTTTATAAAGGGCTTATGTTATTAAAAAATAGAAAAAGGACAGATGATTATAGAGTGTATATCGAAAAGATAAAAAAATAAGTGATATAAAGTGTGAAAAGCAAGTGGATGTGTGACAATATGTTTGTATAAATATGTAAGGTTAAAAAGTGTTTCGTTTTATCGCTTTCCCCATAAATTCAAATTATAGGTTGCTTCTACCCGTTTTTCAATATTATCGGGCAGGGTAGGGAAGAAATCCATGCCGGTAATACGCTCTACTTCATCCACACTATTAACATAAGCATCTAAGGGATGATTTCCTGATGTATTTTTATAAATAAACCCGATAGCTTTAGGCGGATTGCTGTTTGTGCAGAGTATTACTTTGAAAAAGGCTTCAGGCACGGTGATTTTATGCTTCTTACCGATAGTACGATGCTTTGCCGATAAAGGACAGGTTCCGCAAACAATCATAGATTTTTGCCTTCTTTCTTCGCCCATAAGCGACAGGGCTTCTTCCAACTCTTTCCAGTCGCCTCGGTTCAGATTGTGATTTTGAGGACAGATATTGGTCATGTAGAAACTTTCCTGCATGGCTTTCCAATGCCAGCGATTATCGCCTGCAGGACACATATGTCCTCTGTCCATGCCGCTGCGTTTATAGTCATCGGTGGTTACGGTCTGGCTTTCGGGCAGGTCGGGATCTGGGCATGAATTTGTCTGGTACGGCTTTCACGTTCTATCAGTTTTTCGGGAGTAAGTTCCCAGGCTACCCAGTTCGGTATTTTTGTTTCTTTGTTATAAGACACTGTATATCCTTTACGGTACAATATCTGCTCCGGTGTGATTTTTTAGGGGAGCGGGGTAGAGTACGTTCTTTACGGATATTGCTTCGGTGGAGGTTGCTTTTACCGGTGTTTTTTCACTGAGTTCCGTTACGGCAGCAGGAAGATTAATATGCAAGGCTCCCGCTATGGGCTCATAGCAGATGCAAATGATGCATATTAATATAATCAAATAGAGTAATCCTTTGGATTGCTTTTGTTTTCTTCCTTTTCTTGCCATAATGGATAGTGGTGAACAGACTTTTATAGCAATTGTTTTGCTTTTTCCAGCGCTACATTGATGTTGGGACAAATATTATCTTTTCCAAGCAATTCATAAAAACCGGATTTCTCCAGGACATTATGTACTTTTTCGTTAACGCCGGACAATACAATCGTAATTTTCTCTTTTTGAGACATCTTACAAAGGCTTTCCAGATTATGGATACCCGTAGAGTCTATGAAAGGAACTTTACGCATACGTATAATACGTACCTTGGGACGGTCACCGAGTTGCGCCATCACCTCCTCGAATTTTGTGGCGATACCGAAAAAGTAGGGACCGTTGATTTCGTACACCTCCACGCCTTTTGGTATAATCAGATGCTCTTCGCTTGTGGTAATATCCGATTCGGCGTTCGGATCTATCTCGTCTTTGATAACCGATATTTCGGTTGTCTCCATGACACGGCGCATGAAGAGTACACAGGCAATAACCAAACCTACTTCAATAGCGATTGTCAAATCGAAGATAACCGTCAGGAAGAAAGTTATCAATAATACGGTGACATCCGATTTGGGGTTCTTCATCAATGCCCTGAATACGCGCCAACCACTCATATTATAAGATACGACTACCAGTACGCCTGCCAGACATCCCATCGGAATGTATTGAGCCAGCGGCATAAGCAGCAACAGAATCAAAAGCAGCACTACCGCATGCACTATGCCGGCTACGGGCGACTTACCGCCATTATTGATATTAGCCATTGTACGGGCAATAGCGCCTGTGGCGGGAATACCTCCGAAAAGCGGAGTAGCCATGTTGGCAACACCCTGAGCTATCAATTCGGTATTGGAGTCGTGTTTGTCACCGATAACACCGTCGGCTACGGTAGCCGAAAGTAAGGATTCTATGGCTCCCAATACAGCAATCGTAATGGCAACGGGGAATAGATTCTTAATCGCTTCCCAGTTCAGTGCGGGCATCACAGCGTCGGGAAGTTCGGCTTTAATGCTGAAACGGTCGCCAATGGTGTCGATGCAGTCGATACCGCCGTACATCTTCATCAGATAAACGGCTACGGTCACTACGATAATGGCAATGAGCGAGCCGGGAATCTTCTTCGAGAATTTCGGAGTAATGGCAATGATAAAAATACTGGCAATGCTGACAACCGTATTCCACCAGTTGACAGTGTCGAAATGACGGAAGTAGATTATCCATTTTCCCACGAAGTCTCCCGGGACTTTTTCCCCGCCGAAGCTCAATCCGAATATATCCGCAATCTGAGTGGTAAAGATAGTAACGGCGATACCGCTTGTAAAACCTACGATAATGGGATAGGGGATAAATTTAATGACTGCCCCCAGCTTGAATATTCCCAGAAGAATAAGGATGACGCCCGCCATTAACGTGGCGACAATCAGCCCCGCTTCTCCATATTGCTGGATAATGCCGTAAATAATAACGATGAACGCACCGGTAGGGCCGCCAATCTGAACCTTACTTCCTCCTAACAATGAGATGATAAAACCGGCAATGATGGCCGTAATAATACCTTTTTCGGGCGATACGCCTGATGCAATACCGAACGCAATGGCAAGCGGTAAGGCAACGATACCCACAATGATACCGGCCATCAGGTCTGCCATGAACAGTTCTTTAGAGTAATTTTTTAAAGCCGTGTACAGTTTTGGCTTGAATTCGAACGCTTTCATTTTATTTTAGAAACTTTATTTTACCTGAAGTTGTGTCAAAATGAATTTCAGTTATTAAAAAGAGAGTGCAAAATTAGGTAAAATAATGCAAATAGCTATAACTATTCCATTCTTTTGTTTTATGTATCCTTTGGGGGAGACAGCCGATTGTTTTTTGTGGATATTTGAACATAACAGGTTGTTTCTTGTTATTAACATCAGACTGCTTGTTATTAATTAGAGATTAAAAATAGCCTCATTGGATTTATGGAACGAAATAGATTTTACCTATGAAGTGATAGACAAATCCAATGAGGCAAAGTGTGGTTTTATTAAACTAAATTCGTAATTTTTGTCCGGTTGACATAAGGAAATACGAATAATCTATACGTAATTACATTAACTAATAAAAAAAGAATTTATGAGCAAGAGTATCAAAGGAACTCAGACAGAAAAGAATCTGTTGACTTCATTCGCCGGTGAATCACAAGCAAGAATGCGTTACACTTATTTTGCAAGTGTAGCCAAGAAAGAAGGTTACGAACAAATCTCAGCCATCTTTACTGAAACAGCCGATCAGGAGAAAGAGCATGCAAAACGTATGTTTAAGTTTCTGGAAGGCGGAATGGTAGAAATTACCGCTTCTTATCCTGCAGGCGTTATCGGTACTACATTGGAGAATTTGCAGGCTGCCGCTGCAGGCGAGCACGAAGAGTGGTCTTTGGACTATCCTCACTTTGCCGATGTTGCCGAGCAAGAAGGTTTCCCCGCAATCGCTGCTATGTACCGTAACATTGCCATTGCTGAAAAAGGACACGAAGAACGTTACCGCGCTTTCGTACAGAACATTGAGAATGCTACTGTTTTCGCTAAAGAAGGTGAAGTAGTATGGCAATGCCGTAACTGCGGTTTCATCTACACAGGTAAGGAAGCTCCTGAATTGTGTCCTGCTTGTTTGCACCCGCAGGCTTACTTCGAGGTAAAGAAAGAAAATTATTAATATTCGGCATACTTGTCTGAATATTAAATTCAGGCACGGATTACACGAAAGCTCACGGAATGCTTTGTCCGTTGAATTCGTATAATCCGTGCCTTTTTTTCATTTTTTCTGTGATGTATTCTTATTTCTTCAGTACTACGGAAAGCGCTTCATAGGCTTTGGAAGCGTCTTGGATTTGAAGCAGCTTTTCCCAATTGGCAACCGGTTCTACCTTATGATTATACCGTTTGAGGATATTCAATATAAGTTTGCCGTTTTCTGTAACAGCTTTTGCGGTGAAAGTGCCACACTCGTTTTCTACTTTTACGTTCAGCTTCTCTACTCCTTCGGGAGCCGCTTTGTAGCCTGCCGGAAGATTTACAGTGATATTCCATTGGAAAGTACGGGGAGCGGACATATAGATGTCGGCGGAACGTTTACGTTCCTTACCTTCAATCCGGATCTGTTCACCGATTAGTTTGCCTGCGGAAAGTACATAGTTAGGACCTGCTTTTCGGATATAGCCATCCATTGTATAGCGGACATTATAAATAAAGGCTGCGCTGTCCGGGCGATTACCCAGACATTGCATCTGATAGTCGAGCAGTTCTTTGGCGTTTTCACCGTGATAGAAATCTATTTCCCATTTATAATTTTCCTTTTCCTGTTCGCAACCTTTGCGGAATGCTTCTTGGAGGTCATCCGCATATTTCTTGCCTACTTCTTCGGCAAATTCTTTGTCAATGCTAAGCAGACGTCGGTAAGCGGCGTCCACATCTTCCATTTTTACTAACATCTCCTGCATATACTCTTTTTGTGTTCCGGTGCGATATTCGTTCCGGTTAACGGTGAGTAACGTATTATCAAGGTCGGCTTGTATGGCGGTAATGTTGCAGTTGTCATCGGCTGTACCTGCCGGCAGATTGAGGCGCTCTCTTTCTGCCTTTGTTTTCAACTTTTTGGCTTTCTCTTTATCCGGTTCCAAGATAGCTTGCCTGCCTTGGTAACGGACGGGGATTTCATGGGGAATGAGATATCCTGAAGGTGGGAGATAATATTTCTTACTTTCCGGAAGTGCAAGAAACCATGTGGTATTGCGATAGTTTGTCAATTTATCAAGAGGCTCTTTATTTTCGTGGGTAGTCATTCCGAGCAGATTGGGAACATCTACCCAATTCAGCAATCCTTGAAAATAGATAATGAACAATTCATTATTACAATTGCTCTTGAGGTCTGTCATCAGTGCAAAATGATAGTAATTGTAGATGAAGTCGGCTTTCTTCTCATCTGTCCAGTCTTTTTTCTTTATCTTTTTCACGTTACGGAGAAGCCGGATTCCTTTTTTGGTGTTACTCAATCCGCCGTATCCGGTATATTTCTTCGCTTGTTTCATAAAATCCCAGTCGTCCTCTTGCATGGCTGCCGCATCGGGATTGGCCTGTAGTCCTTTTTTCGTGGTACTTTCGGGAATATAGGTGTATTTTTTCATCTTGCTATTGGTGATGTACATCAATGTCATTGGAGTTTGCTGCATAGGGTTGTACCATAAACCAGGTTCGGTTTGTTCTATATCCTTCATTTCGGCATCGAGCAGGATGTTTCCGTCTTCGTCTTTACTTTGTTTGAAGTCCGGTGCGCCGTTCAGAGTACGGTATTGGGTAGTAAGTTTATCGTCTATCTCGCAATGCACCGTGTAAGAAAGCATCGGATGGCTTTGGCGAAACCGGAAGATGAACGGATCGAGATTATGATTTTCCAATGAAGTGTAGTTGAAGAAAAAAATATCTATCTTATCACCGATTTCCAGTCCGGGTACGGCAAGTTTCTGACGTTGTTCCCGGTCTTTCCTGCCTTCGGTGGCTGTCATATATTCATCCGTGCTTACTTCGTTTACGGTACCGTCCGGTTTGATAATTCGCACGCCCAGTACTTGCTGGTAGTTTTCGTCATACCGCCACTCTTTTTTACGTATTTCCGCTTTGTAATCAAATTCGGAGAATTCTTTCAAAGCAGCCTTATCGTTGATTTGCACAAGCATACGATACAAGTCGCGACAATTTACTTCACGGTCGATATAGTGAAATCCTCCGAGAAAGGCGCCAACGTTGAAACGGGTCTTTTTGGTGACTTCTAACCGGCTGTGCGCAGCCAGAATGACAGCTGATTCGTCCTTGTATTTTTCGGGAACAGCCGTGTTGGTAAATTCAGGCAGTTCCAGTGCCCAGACTTCTTTTCTCGTTTCCTCCGCAAAGAGTTTGTATTTCTCTTTGTCATCGGCATTGGCATTAGGGGTGATGAATAAAAGCGCCAACACCCCCATCAGGAATAACATGTTCTGTTTCATTATTATTGTTTTTTGAGGATGATTTG
>ENA-OQAB01001087-OQAB01001087.1-human-gut-metagenome-genome-assembly--contig:-NODE-1087-length-13329-cov-4.245190_pt1 | contig 13329 bp, 18 predicted proteins | sample MGYA00242490_ERZ504517 | MGnify/ENA primary metagenome ERZ504517 (study PRJEB26092, sample SAMD00036298) | human gut metagenome | host: Homo sapiens | study: EMG produced TPA metagenomics assembly of...
AGTCTGACAGCACTTCGCATGGCCATTTCATATAATTCCTCTGTTTCAAGATTCCATTGCCTCATATACTCATTTGTGATCTGCATTGTTGCGCTTCCCTCACATTGTCGGTCTAAAATGACATAAAAGGTCAGCGAAAGATCCAGCACATCCAAATGCGGGATTTCCTCCAGTAATTCCCTGTTTTTCTCCGTTTTTATCACTTTGATCCCCAGCTTATTCTTCCATGATTCCAGATTAAAAAAAGGAATCCACATCTATGATATTTTTTGCCTTGATCTTTTGATAAAGCTGGCTGATCTCCGACACAATCTGTTCCAGAGTTTCCCCTTTTTGAAACTTCTCATAATATTCCTCCAGATAGATTGTCGGAAACAGATTGGATCCCGTTTCCTGAAGCAACAATCCAACACGAATCTTCCCGTTGTTTTTTACTGCTCTGTGTTCTCTTGCCTGTATCCCGTTTTTCCCCTCCTTTTGATTCATTGTTTCAATTGCTGCGCACACAAATTCTCTATATTCCATACTGTCTCCTTCCTGATTGTGTGCTCATCTTTTTGAGAAATGCGGCACGAATGTGCCTTTGAAATCTGATGTGAACAATATTATGTTTCTTGATTATATCCGACTCTGATGCGAAATACAACGAACTTTATATGAACTATCTATAAAGATTCTATAAATGAAACAACTCTCCTTACCAAAAGAAAAAGACGCCCTGAGGCGTCTCCTTCGTATTAAACACGTGAGAGATATTCTCCTGAACGTGTATCAATCTTCAGTACATCTCCCTGTTCTACGAACAATGGTACCATAACAATTGCTCCTGTCTCTACAGTTGCAGGTTTTGTAGCTCCCTGTGCTGTATCTCCCTTGAATCCAGGCTCTGTCTCTGTGATCGCAAGCTCTACGAACAGAGGTGGCTCTACTGAGAATACATTTCCATTGTGTGAACAGATCTTTACTACTTCGTTCTCTTTTACAAACTTCAGAGAATCTCCTACAACATCTTCGTTCAGAGCGATCTGATCATATGTCTCTACGTCCATAAAGTTGAACAGATCTCCGTCTCTGTAAAGATACTGCATGTCTTTTCTGTCAATATGTGCTTTCGGGAATTTTTCAGTTGGTCTGAAAGTTTTCTCAACAACACCGCCACTGATGATATTTTTTAATTTTGTTCTAACAAATGCTGCACCTTTTCCAGGTTTTACGTGCTGGAATTCTAAGATCTGATAGATATTTCCGTCAATCTCAACGGTAACACCATTTTTAAAATCTCCTGCTGAAATCATCTGTAATCCTCCTTAAATTATGCCCATGAAAGCAATTCTCATTCATTTGACTGTTTACCATTTTATAATACTTCGCGAGTATTTTCAACCTTTTTTTACTTAAGAGTTGGCTTATTCTGCTTTTTCTTGTAAAAATGAAGCACAATCCGCTCCAGATACCGTTTCAAAACAATCTGAATCTCTTCTTTCGGATGCATCGGCTTCACTAAAATGTTGTGCATTCCTGCACGCTTTGCACCAAGAACATCGGTAAATAACTGATCCCCCACAAACAAAGAATTCTTTTCATCTGTCCCCATCAGTTCCATTGCTTTTCGATAATTCTTTGTAGACGGCTTGTGGGCATTGTAAATATAAGGCACCTGGATTTCCTCATTAAACATCTTCACCCTTGGTTCCTGATTATTTGAAATCAGACAACAAGAAAATCCAATCTCCTTCAGTCTTGCAAACAGCTTTTTGGCCCGCTCATCTGCCGGTGCACCGTGCGGCACTAACGTATTATCGATATCAAATAATACACCTCTGTACCCTTTTTCATATAATTCTTCAAACGGAATCACATATGTGGATGCCACATATTCATCCGGAAAAAACATATCGAACATCTTTTTCCTCCCCGTACCCTGTCTTTTTTCTATTTTATCGCATTGCTTTTTTTACATCTTTTTTAAATTCTTCCCATTTTTTCTCATATTCAACATAGTAAAGCGGACATGCTTTTCCTGTCACATCATAATGACGGATCACATCCTCTTCCGTCAGTCCAAACTTCTGGCAAAGCCATGCAGTCAGTTCTACAACGGAACGATATGTCTTCCTGTTAAATTTACCAGTTTCATCGGGATGACAGCATTCAATGGAAACTGTATCGACATTTCTTGAATTAGACGCATATGCCATCTCCCACGTCGGAACACACTGGATAATCTCTCCTTCCAATCCGACAACAAAATGGCTGCTTACACTCGTTTCATGGCTATCTTTCAGTCCCTCAAAATAATCTCGGTTATTCTGTGCTGTAGAACCCGGATTTGCCGTATAATGGATCACAATCCCTCTGAGTTTTTTCCACTTCCGTCCCTGGTCTGGAATATTCATTGACTGTGAGCAGCTGAACGTCAATATCTGGTTTCCGCTCTTCAATCTCCTCTTGGCTAAGCTGTTCTGCCCTGCCGAAAAACCCGATTCCGCACGCTTTCATCAGACCTAACACTATACTCAAAGCAAAAACGATAATGATTCCTGCTGCAACTACTATGTGCTTTCTTTTCTTCCTCTTCCATAATAATCTCTTTTCTGTATCTCATGCTTCTTTTATCCTTTTGATTCTCTTATCTCTATCTATTCTAGCACAAGATTTTCCTTAAAAGAATGAAGATTTTTTCTTAAAATATTGCAAAAGGACCGCCGTCTGGCAGTCCTCTCTTTATTTTCTATTCGTCCACACTGTAGTTTGGTGCTTCTTTTGTAATATGAATATCATGCGGATGACTTTCCTTTAAGGAAGCAGCAGAAATCTTCACAAATCTTCCACTTTCTTTCAGTTCTTCGATTGTCTTTGCCCCGCAATATCCCATTCCGGCACGAAGACCACCCATGAGCTGGAATACGGTATCTTCTACAGTTCCTTTATATGCCACACGTCCTTCTACACCTTCTGGAACAAGTTTCTTCGCATCTGCCTGGAAGTAACGGTCTTTGCTTCCATTTTCCATCGCTGCGATCGATCCCATTCCACGGTATACTTTGTATTTTCTTCCCTGGAATAATTCAAATGTTCCTGGGCTCTCATCACATCCTGCGAAGATACTTCCCATCATACATACATTTGCTCCTGCCGCAACTGCTTTTGTCATATCTCCTGAATATTTGATACCTCCATCAGCGATGACCGGAATGCCATATTCTTTTGCAACTTCATAGCAATCCATCACTGCTGTGATCTGCGGAACACCAATTCCTGCAACAATACGTGTTGTACAGATAGATCCAGGTCCGATACCAACCTTCACTGCGTCAACGCCTGCCTCAATCAATGCTCTTGTAGCCTCTCCTGTTGCAACATTTCCTGCGATTACCTGTAAATCCGGATATTTTTCTTTGACCATACGAACTGTTCTGATTACATTTGCAGAATGTCCATGTGCAGAATCCATAACAACAACGTCTACCTTCGCTTTCACGAGTGCATCTACTCGTTCCAGACAGTTTGCTGTAATTCCAACTGCAGCTCCACAGAGAAGACGTCCCTGCTCGTCCTTCGCTGAAAGCGGGTATTTGATCTGTTTCTCGATATCTTTGATTGTGATAAGCCCTTTCAGATTGAAATCTTTATCCACGATCGGAAGCTTTTCTTTTCTCGCCTTTGCAAGGATCTTTTTTGCCTCTTCCAAAGTGATGCCTTCCGGAGCTGTAATCAGACCTCGGATGTCATAGATTCTTGATCTTCTTTGTAAAATCCTCTTCGAATTTTAAATCACGGTTTGTAATAATTCCTACTAATTTCTTTCCTTCTGTAATTGGAACTCCGGAAATACGGAATTTCGCCATCAGATCATTTGCATCTGCAAGTGTATGTTCCGGTGACAAATAAAATGGATCTGTGATAACTCCATTTTCAGAACGCTTTACTTTGTCGACTTCTTCTGCCTGTTCTTCAATTGACATGTTCTTGTGAATAATTCCGATTCCACCCTGACGAGCCATTGCAATCGCCATACGATGTTCTGTAACCGTATCCATTCCGGCACTCATCATCGGTATGTTTAATTTAATTTTCTTCGTCAGATTTGTAGACAGATCAACCTGATTCGGGATTACTTCTGAATAAGCCGGCACTAACAGCACGTCATCAAATGTAATACCTTCTCCAATAATTTTTCCCATGATTTTGCTTCCTCTCTTTCTTTTGTTTATCCCATTTTCTTAGTAACATTTCATCTTTACAGCACTTATAAGCATAACTTATTAATACTATAAATAACTTTTGTCGTTTTATAAGGTATTGTTATATTACAAAAAACCTGGCACAATGTCAAGCTATAAATTGTTTTTTATTTAGAGAATTACCTTTCTTGGCGCCAGCATTCGCATTCCTTCCAGAATTGTCTGATTTGGTTCAAAAATAATCTTCTCCTTCTGTCCGTTCTTTACTACCACCATTGTGTATGTCTTATGATCCGGATTCATCGTGCTGAAATTATGTGCCTTGATATTCTGAAATGCATTCAGTTCTGCTGACCCTGTAGGCGCAATCACTTCCAGTTCGCTGACATTTGTTTGAAACACTCTCTTTCTCTTCTGCTTCGCCATGATCTTATCGATATCAAGATCCCCGTTGACATATAAATATTCAAATTCCAGGTCTAACTGCCGGAACAAAAAAATATCTGCCACTATCATAATTCCAAAGAAAAGAATCCCCAGCGGAAACAGAAAAAACGATAAAAGCGATACCACTGTAAGCGCGATCAATGCAGCTTTTGCCACCATTGTACCCATTGATGCCTTTCTCTTGACAAGTTGTTCTGTGTAAAAATCACTCATCTTTGCTGTACCTCCATTTTTTACATATATTTTTATTATATCACATTCTAAAAAACAGTAAAGAAAAAAAGATGAGTACCGGCCTATTCTCCGGTACTCATCTGTCCTTTCAAAATTTACATCATACCCATTCCTGGTCCGCCCGCCGGCATAGGAGGAACATCTTCTTTTATATTTGCCACAACAGACTCTGTTGTAAGAAGTGTAGATGCAACACTTGTCGCATTCTGTAATGCACTTCTTGTCACTTTTGCCGGATCCAAAATTCCTGCTTTTACCATATCAACATATTCTTCGTTATAAGCATCAAATCCGATTCCCGGCTGCTGTTCTCTTACTTTATTGATGATGACAGAACCTTCCAAACCTGCATTTGCCGCAATGTGGAATAACGGAGCTTCCAGTGCTTTTAAGATAATATTTGCACCTGTCTTCTCGTCTCCTTCTAATGTTTCTGCAAGCTTAGTAACTTCTTTGGATGCATGGATATATGCAGATCCACCACCTGCTACAATTCCTTCTTCCACTGCTGCTCTTGCTGCTGAAAGCGCATCTTCCATACGAAGTTTTGCTTCTTTCATCTCAGTTTCTGTCGCTGCACCTACACGGATTACTGCAACACCACCAGCAAGTTTTGCGAGTCTTTCCTGAAGTTTTTCTTTATCGAACTCAGATGTTGTCTCTTCAATCTGTGCCTTAATCTGTGCAACACGTGCGTTGATTGCTTCCTTCTCTCCAAGTCCATCTACGATCACTGTATTTTCTTTCTGAACTTTTACAGATTTTGCACGTCCCAGCATATCCAGTGTAGTCTCTTTTAAATCTAATCCCAATTCTTCTGAGATCACCTGTCCGCCTGTCAGAATCGCAATATCTTCTAACATAGCTTTTCTTCTGTCTCCATAACCCGGTGCCTTTACTCCAACTACCTGGAATGTACCACGCAATTTATTGACGATCAATGTTGTCAGCGCTTCTCCTTCGATATCCTCTGCAACGATCAGAAGTTTTGCTCCTGCCTGCACAACCTGCTCTAACAATGGAAGTAATTCCTGAATGTTCGCAATCTTTTTATCTGTGATCAGAATATATGGATCTTCCAGATTTGCTTCCATCTTATCCATATCTGTCGCCATATATGCAGAAATATATCCACGATCAAACTGCATACCTTCTACAAGGTCCAACTCTGTTTTCATTGTCTTAGACTCTTCAATCGTAATGACACCATCATTGGATACTTTCTCCATTGCATCTGCAACCATCTCTCCAACTTCTATATCTCCTGCGGAGATTGCAGCTACATTTGCGATTCTTTCTTTGCTTTCTACTTTACTGCTCATGCCTGCAACTGCTTCCACTGCAACATCTGTTGCTTTCTTCATACCCTTGCGAAGTACGATTGGATTTGCACCTGCTGCCAGGTTCTTCATTCCTTCATTGACCATGGCCTGTGCCAATACAGTCGCTGTCGTTGTTCCGTCTCCGGCAACATCGTTTGTCTTTGCTGCCACTTCACGGATCAGCTGTGCTCCCATATTCTCAAAAGCATCTTCCAGTTCAATCTCTTTTGCGATCGTCACACCATCATTTGTGATCAGCGGAGCACCGAATGATTTATCCAGAACTACATTTCTTCCCTTCGGTCCTAATGTCACACGTACTGTATTTGCTAATTGATTTACACCTGATTCCAAAGCACTTCTGGCCTCTGCGCCATATTTAATTTCTTTTGCCATGACTGATGTCCTCCTTAAATTCTGTCTCTCTATCTTCTTCGATGACCTGATGTCACCTTTCTATTCTCTTTCTGTTGTTTTATTCCTATTCGATGATTGCAAGAATATCACTCTGTTTTACAATAATGTATTCCTCATCTTCTAAGGAAACTTCTGTACCGGCGTATTTTGAATAAATCACCTGATTTCCGACAGCCACGTTCATCGTAACTTCTTTCCCATCAACTGTTCCGCCAGGTCCTACCGCTACAACTTCCGCCTGCTGTGGTTTCTCCTTTGACTGTCCCGGTAATACGATTCCGGATTTTGTTGTTTCTTCTGCGACTAATTGTTTCAATACGACTCTGTCACCTAATGGTACTAATTTCATGTAAATTCCTCCTTATACTACCGCAATTTCAAGGTCTGTGCGAAAGCCTCAAAAGCTTTCCGCCCCACACAGTCTATCTGTACGGGGTGTCTGCGCCGCCTTTATTAGCACTCATTTTATTCGAGTGCTAATTTGCTTTACTAATAAAATAGCACTATGTTTTTCATTTGTCAACTCAGTTTATATTTATTTTATAAAATCCATTTTCAATTTGAAGAATCAGAATATTTCCGCTTTTTCCAAGGAATCTCTCTCTCACTCTTCCAACGCATTCTTCTGCCTCTTCTCCCAAAAAAACCGTGCAGCGATACGATACATCCAGCGAAATTTTTGAAAGATCTGTCTCCTCCAGATTCAAATATATGCACTCTGTCTTCGGATCATACATCAAAATGATTCCTTCATAGCTGTTCTCACTTTTTTCTTCCTTTGTTCCGATCAGTTCTTCCATCGATATTTTCGCTCTGCAATTTTCAAACATTATCTTTGCCCCTTTCCTGTCACAATCAGCGAAAGGGTATCAGTTCTGCCTCTGATACCCTTTTTTCTTATTCTCTATGCTTTGTATCTTTTTTCAAATTTTCCAGTTCTTTGAAAACAAAATCGTTGATGACACGAATATAAGTTCCTTTCATACCGGAAGAACGAGATTCGATCACTCCTGCGCTCTCAAACTTACGAAGTGCATTTACGATCACAGAACGGGTAATTCCTACACGGTCCGCAATTTTACTTGCCACAAGAATTCCTTCTGTTCCCTCCAGTTCATCAAAGATATGGATGATCGCCTCCATCTCCGAGAAGGAAAGAGTGCTGATCGCCGACTTGACAATCTGCTCTTTTCTGACCTCTTCTGCACTTTCTTCATTGACCGCGCGAAGCATCTCTAATCCTACAACAGTTGTTCCATACTCACTCAGAATAATATCATCGATCTCGTATAAAGAATCTCTCTTATAGATGAACAACGTTCCCAGTCTTTCATCTGCAATATTGATCGGCGTGATGATCGCCTGATAATTTCTTACATGTTCTGGTGAAAATCCAAGTGTCTGAAGATTCACATTTTCCTTTGTAGAAAGAATGCTTAACAATCTCTCATTTAACATCTCATCAATGTGTCCTCCGACCTCATTTGTAATCAGCTCCTGTATTTCATCGACTCCTTCGCATTTACTGATTCCAAGCACTTTTCCTTTTTTACTCACAACAAATACGTTAGAATTAAGAATCTCTGTCAACACTTCACAAATGTCATTGAATACAACTTTGCTTGAATTGTTATTGTGCAGAAGTTTATTAATTTTTCTTGTCTTGTCTAATAACTGTACGCTCATTTATTCGCCTCCGTTCACGACGTCCATCATCTGTCTATTTTACTGCTTTTGTTTATTGTAGCAAATATATCCACAAAACGTCAAAACTCTTTTCACACGTCTATATTATCACGCATTTTCAAAAAATTCAACGGATTTTTTCTAATTCTTTTTGTTATTTCTGACATATCCACATTTTTCATCTGCACAGACAAGCTTATTTCCTTTTTCGATCATATATCCGCCACATTCCGGACATTTTTCCTTAGATGGCTTCTGCCATGACATAAATTCGCATTCCGGATTGTCCTCACATCCATAATACTTCCGACCTTTTTTTGTTTTGCGCAGTACAACTTCTTTTCCACAGAGCGGACATGGGACACCGATTTTTTCCAAATAAGGCTTTGTATTTCTGCATTCCGGGAATCCCGGGCATGCAAGGAATCTTCCATGTGGACCATACTTGATCACCATATTTCTTCCGCATTCCTCACAGATAACGTCAGTCACCTCATCCTCGATCTTAACACTCTCCAATTCTTTCTCTGCTACTTTTACAGCCTCATCAAGATCCGGATAGAAGTTGCGGATCACAGACTTCCATTCCACTTTTCCTTCCTCAACCATATCAAGCAGCCCTTCCATATTGGCAGTAAAGTTCACATCAACAATACTTGGGAATGATTGTTTCATCATGTTATTTACAACTTCTCCAAGTTCGGTCAGATAGAGGTTCTTATTTTCTTTCGAAACATATCGTCTTGCGATGATTGTAGAGATTGTCGGTGCATACGTACTCGGCCGTCCAATCCCCAGTTCTTCCAGTGTCTTTACCAGTGCTGCTTCTGTATAGTGTGCCGGCGGCTGTGTAAAATGCTGTTTTTCTTCCAACGCTTCTTTTGTCAGAACAGAATCTTGATCCAATCCTTTTCACAAGCAGATTGCTCGCCATCTTTTCTTCGTCTGACTCCACATAAGCGATGCGGAATCCTTTCAAACACAACTTTTGAAGTTGATACTGAAAATTGATATGCTCCCTGCGCCAATTTTACAGAAGTAGATTCAAATTTCGCCGGCTGCATCCTGCTTGCTGCAAACCGCTTCCAGATCAACTGATACAAACGAAACTGATCTCTTGTCAGAGATTCTTTCACAGAAGCCGGTGTCCTGCTAAGATCTGTCGGTCGAATCGCCTCGTGGGCATCCTGAATCTTTTTCTCAGAAGCTTTCTTCTTTCTCCCTCTGCCACAAAATTTTCTCCATAAACTTCTCGGATATATTCTCTTGCCGCTGCATCTGCCTCATCCGAAATTCTTGTGGAATCCGTACGGAGGTATGTGATAATACCAATCGTACCACTGCCTTTGATATCAACTCCCTCGTACAATTGCTGCGCAATCCGCATCGTCTTCTGCGTAGCAAAGTTCAGTACCTTTGACGCTTCCTGCTGCAGTGTACTTGTCGTAAACGGAAGTGGCGCTTTCTTCAGACGCTCACTTACTTTCACTTCATCTACAAAGAATTTTTCGTGCTCAATTTCACGAACAATCTGATCCATCTCTTCTTTCGAATGAATGGTCATTTTTTTCTTATCTTTCCCGTAGAAACTTGCCACAAGCGGCTTTTTCTCACCTTCAACATGGATCGTTGCATCAAGTGTCCAGTATTCTTCCGGAATAAATGCATCAATTTCTTCTTCACGATCAGCAATAATGCGAAGCGCCACAGACTGTACTCTCCCTGCACTTAATCCCCTCTTTACTTTCGCCCAAAGCAGCGGACTGATCTTGTACCCTACCATCCGGTCTAACGCACGCCTTGCCTGCTGTGCATCAACCAGGTTCATATTGATCTCCCGCGCATCTTTGATAGACGCCTTCACCGCATTCTTCGTGATCTCATTGAAGCTGATACGGTACACTTTCTTTCCTTCCAGCTTCAGTGCTACATACAAATGCCACGAAATTGCCTCTCCCTCACGGTCAGGGTCAGTTGCGAGATAAATTTTATCTGCCTTCTTCACTTCTTTTCTAAGATTCGCAAGAATATCTCCTTTCCCGCGGATTGTAATGTATTTAGGCTCAAAATCATTTTCTACATCAATTCCAAGCTGGCTCTTTGGCAGATCTCTCACATGTCCCTGGGATGCTGTCACAACATAATTACTTCCCAGAAATTTTTTAATTGTCTTAACTTTTGCAGGCGATTCTACAATCACAAGATAACGTGCCATAAACTACTCCTTTATTTCTGTCCCTTTATTTCGATTTCTTTTCTTTCTACCAATTTCCTCTCACATAGTATCCTTTGGAAATTTCTTTGATCTTTCCATTCATTTCCAAAGAAACAAGCTGCCTCATCAGCTCTGGAATCGACAGCTTTGTTTCCGCCAGTATCTGGCCGATACTCTTCGGGTTCAAATCGAGACAACTATACACTATATTCTGTTCAGTTTCAAGTATTATTTTTGTTTCTGTCAAATTCTTCACAAAATTTCCACAAATATTCAGTTCCTCTAAAAGCTCTTCCGGTGATAAAATAATCCCCGCTCCCTGCTTGATCAGACGGTTGCAGCCTCTGCTCAATTGGCTGTCCACACTGCCCGGAAGTGCATATACATCTTTCCCCTGCTCCAGCGCCATATCAGCTGTAATCAGCGACCCGCTCCGTTCTCTCGCCTCAATGATGATCACCACATCTGCCAACCCACTGATCAACCGGTTTCTCGCCGGAAAATACTGTGCAAGCGGCGGACTCCCCGGTTGTTGTTCTGACAAAATTCCTCCATATTTTTTTAAATCTTCATAGAGTCCTCGATTCTCTTTTGGATAGCAAATATCCACACCGCTTCCAAGAATACCAAATGTTCCTCCGCTTCCGTGGATTGCCCCTCTTTGACCTGCTGCGTCGATTCCTCTTGCCATCCCACTGATCACAGAAATCCCCGCTTCACTCAATATTTTTCCAATCTTTCTTGCATAAGTTTCCCCATAATACGTACAGTTTCTGGCGCCGACAATTGCCGCAGTCCTTCTTCCCTTTTCCGGAAGTTTTCCCATCACATAGAGCGCATAAGGCGGTGAAGAAATGTTCCTTAATCTGTCCGGGTATTTTTCCTGTTCATATGTGACAAGCGCAATCCCTTTTTTTTGCCATTCTGCAACAATTTCTTTGCTCCATCGCCGTTTTCCTTCTTGTATGATCTGCGTGATCGTCTCCGCCTTTCCCTCCGTCCACTTCTCTTTTAACCTCTTCTTCAGTGCTGTTTCTTCTATATAATATAGCGTTTTTTTTTGGAGGAAATTCCTTTTGTTCAGCTGTATTTTTTTCCCTGTTTTCCGATTCCCTTTAATCCCGCAAACCAAAAACGGAATAGTTCATCTTGTTCTATCTGATCTCTCTTGTTTTTCCACATTATTCCTCCACCCTTATCTCCAATATTTCTGATCCATTGTACGGTAAATCAACGCTTCATCCAAATGGGTCGATTCAATCTTTTCACTGCCTTCCAGATCTGCGATCGTCCTTGCTACCCGAAGTACTTTATAGTAGGAGCGGGCAGTCAACTGAAGCGTCTCAAAACTTCTTTTCATCTTTTCTTTTCCCTCCGGATCCAATTCACAATGCTCCATCAGTGTTTTGACGGATACTCTTCCATTTGTCTGCTTCTTCTGCCCCTCATATCGTTTCTTTTGAATCTCTCGCGCTGCACATACTCGCGCACGGATAATATCGGATGTCTCCTCCTCATCGGTTTGGATCAGGCTCTCATACCTCACCTTCGGTACATCTACGCAAAGATCGATCCGATCAAGCAGTGGTCCGCTGATTCTGCCTAAATAATTGCGGATTTCCTGTTCACTGCACCTACATCGATTGTAATCCGGAAACTGTCCGCATGGACACGGATTCATTGCCGCCACTACAATCGTATCTGCCGGAAATAAATAGCTTCCTCCATTTCTGACAATATGAATCTTCTGTTCTTCCAACGGTTCTCTTAACGCCTCCAGCACATCTTTTCGAAATTCTGCCGCCTCATCCAAAAACAGACATCCACCATGACTTAAGCTCAATTCTCCCGGAACAGGATGCAAACCTCCTCCTACAAGCGCAGCCTTTGTGACCGTGTGATGTACCGCACGAAATGGACGAGCTAAAATCAGAGGCCGCTTTTCATCCAAAAATCCTGCAACACTATACACTTTCGAAATCTCTATGCATTCCTCCATCGAAAGCGGAGGAAAGATGGTTGGAATCCGTCTTGCTACCATCGTTTTTCCGGAACCTGGCGGTCCGATCAGCAAAAGATTATGTTCTCCTGCAACTGCGATTTCTGCCGCCCGCTTTACAAATGTCTGCCCTTTGATCTCGCTAAAATCCTCTGAACCCTGACATCTATCCTCAACTTCTATATTCCGCTCTCCCGACACTTTATGATTTTTCCAGACAATTTTCTCACCCTCCTGTTCTATTTTTTTGCAACTTCAATCAGTTCTGTCAATTTTGACACACCGATCACTTCCATCCCTGTGATACTTCTCCCTTCCTGTTCATTCTCCTTTGGAATCATGCAGCGGACGCATCCATGTTCTTTTGCTTCCAGAAGAATTGGGAGAATCCCGGGAACTTTTTTCACACCACCATCGAGACTTAACTCTCCGATTATAAGTACATTTACAAGCGTTTCCTGACTGATCACCCCATTGGCTGCAAGCACTGCTGCCGCGATTGGGAGGTCAAATGCTGCTCCTCATTTTTCTTACATTTGCCGGAGAAAGATTGATCACTACCTTTCTTGGCGGAATCTGTATGCCGCTGATTTTTTACTGCCGTGCGAACACGCTCTGCCGACTCTTTTACTTCCGATGCAAGATGACCTACCATATGAAAAAATGGAAGTCCATTTCCCACATCTGCCTCCACATGGATAAACTCTGCCTGCATTCCCTGCAGAGAATGCTGATAAAACTGTGCTAAACAAAGCCGATACCACTCCTTCCCAAATCGCACTGCGTATCTTCTCTTAACCTCTTTTTATTTCTGTACAAAAAATA
>ENA-OQAB01001091-OQAB01001091.1-human-gut-metagenome-genome-assembly--contig:-NODE-1091-length-13308-cov-44.255671_pt1 | contig 13308 bp, 8 predicted proteins | sample MGYA00242490_ERZ504517 | MGnify/ENA primary metagenome ERZ504517 (study PRJEB26092, sample SAMD00036298) | human gut metagenome | host: Homo sapiens | study: EMG produced TPA metagenomics assembly of...
CTGCGATGGCTGTGCCAGCTGAGGAACGGCCAGCGGAGGAATCTGCGGAACGCGGCCCGTCTGCATAGTCTGGCTGGCGGTCGGCGGCACGGTTGGTGTTTCGACTCGCGGAACCTGTCCCGTCTGTGCAATCTGCTGGGCCGCCTGCGCGGCTTCCATTGCGGCCTGCGCGGCAGAACGCGCCACGTCGGCCACTTTCACATGGCGTACGCCCTGCGTGTCCGATTCGGCAGAATCGGACACGGAAACAGCTGAAAACGCACCCTGAACCCGCTTTCGAGTACTCCGTGACAGCAGTGCCTGCATCAGAACCACGCCGGCGGCGGCAGTGAGCAAACCGCCTGCAAAATTTCCCGCAAGATAGCCAAGCGCACTGGCGATATGCCGCTCGTGCAGACCTTCCATCGTTTCCAGCATCACGCCGGACATCGTCGAAAGCCCACCGAGCAAGCCAAGCCCAACACCACGGCTGACAACCTGCCGCACCCGGCGACGCAGCCACGAAGCGGTCGCCATGAATTCGGTCAGCATCGCGAACAGGAAGCAGGCGACCATATTCGACACAAACGTGCCCACAACGAACGGCGTCCCGCTGACCGACGGCAGAAGCATATCCAACGCATGCCGACAGCCGACTCCAACAAATCCACCGACGAACACCACAACATACATCAGTCCGTCGGCGAGCGGATTGAACCGCGCCTGCATACGTTTCATCGGTGCCAGGGGAATCGTAGGCGGATCCATGGTGTTAGCGGAGGGCGTGGTTGCACCAGCATGCGTCACCTCAACAGTGTCGATTGCCTGCGTGATGGGATGCGAGTCCTCACCCGCAGTCACCACGTCTCCCGGCGATTGTTCTTGCGATTCCATTGCGCTCCCCCTGTACTGGCCTTCCGCGGACAGCGTTGTTCCGCCCATAGGCCGTGCAACAACGAGCCGGGCCGCGGTTGCCGCCTTCCTAACGCATATGAGTTTACACGGAGCGCCAACGTATGCACCCTGGATGTCCGATTCCGCAGATTCGGACATCCAGAGTCCAGCCGAATTCAGCCAGGCTCAGTCAAGCCGGGCATCACACAGCCGCCGCATCGCAGGTCGTACCTCGCGCTCCTCCTCGCCACTGAACAGCACCACCAGATAGTCACCGGCACGCAGCCGTGTATCACCGCGCGGCACGATCTCGCTTTCGCCGCGACGCAGGCCGATGATCAGACACCCAGACGGCCAACGCACGTCACGCACCCGCTTGCCGTCCGCAATCGCCCCCATTTCCAATGGCAGTTCCATAATGCCGCTGCCCACATGGCTTGCGATTGCCATCTGCATGCCTTGCGCACGCACGTACCGCTCCAGCAACTCCCCATAGATCGGTTTGGTGCGCAGCAGATCGGACACCAACAGCGCGATGAAAGCGACGGCAGCGACCGGCAGCATGTGCGTCAACGTTCCGGACATCTCCACAGCCAACAGAATCGACGTGATCGGCGTTTTCACGGACGCGGCGAGCGTGCCCGTCATCACGCACACCGCAAACACCGCCACTGCGTCGGATGGCAGATCACCAAATCGATGCAACACTTCACCGCAGATGCCGCCGGCCAGCGAACCGACCGCAAGAATCGGCATGAAAATACCGCCAGGCGCGCCTGAGCCGAAACTCGTGGATGTGAACAGCATCTTCGCCACGAACAGCAGACACAGCATTCCCAAGCCGACGCGCGCATGTTCGGCGGTATCAATCAGATTCGAGCCGCCGCCGAGCACGTCGGGCAACCAGATGCCGACAGGCAACGCGATCGCAATCGCAATCATCGGGCGGCTCCATGCCGGCAGTTTGCCGTACAGCGTCTGGAAGCCAAGCAACGAGCGGTTCATCAGCGAACCAACCAAACCGGCCACCAATCCCAACGGAATCAGCCACACATACTCTTCCAACGACAGCTGACCGATATCACCGAAATCCAAAACCGGACGCAGACCGAAACAGTATTTCGAGACGAAATCGGCGGTCAGCGATGCGGCAGTGGCGCCCATCAGAATCGCAGGGGAAAAACTCCGATGCACCCCTTCCAAAGCGAACATCATGCCGGACAGCGGCGCGCTGAACGCGGCGGACAAGCCTGCCGCGGCACCGGCGGTGACCAGATAATGCTCCTGCATGTCCTCACGGCGGTGGCCGCGCAAACGGTGGGACACACACTGCGCTCCCGACGCACCAATCTGAATGGACGGCCCCTCACGGCCGAGCGACAGACCAAACAACGCGCCCAACAGTCCACCGACGAAACGGACTGGCAGAATCGTCTGCCAACGCATCTTCAAGCCGCATATCACCACGCCGTTGGTCTGCGGGATGCCGCTGCCACCGGCCATCGGCTCCTTGCCGACCATCCACGCGATCGCCAGCGCGGCCGCCACCGCGGCAACCGCCCACGGCGCAATCAGCCACGGGGTCTCGCGAATCCGCGCATATATCCAGCGGGACGCATCCGTGCCGTATTCGATGCCGAGACGGTATACGACGACCAGCAATCCTGAAACCAGACCAATGACTATGCCGGCCGCCGCCATCTTCCACTTCAAGTGGTCGAATCGCGGAATCAGCCGGCGGATATCATGTGCCGCGTCGTTGCCAGTCAAGCCGGGAAACTCGTTGCCGACGGTCAGTCGACCAACGAATTGATCTGGATGATATGGTCGCGCTGCGGGCCGGTGCCGATCACGGAGATACGGCAGCCGGACAGTTCCTCAAGACGCTTGACGTAATCCTGACAGGTCTTCGGCAGATCATTGAAGTCGTGGATTTGGGAAATATCCTCGTCCCAACCCGGCATGGATTCGTAGATCGGCTTCGCTGCCGCGAATTCGGACTGATCAGTAGGCATATCGTCGCGGCGTTCGCCGTTGACATCATAGGCCACGCACAATGGGATTTCCTTCAGGCCGGTAAGCACGTCGAGCTTGGTGAGCACGATGTCGGTCAGGCCGTTGACCTGAGCCGCATAACGATTGACGACCGCATCGAACCAGCCACAACGACGCGGACGGCCGGTGGTCACGCCGTACTCGTGGCCCTGGGCTCGCAGCCATTCGCCTTCCTCGCCGAACAGCTCGGTCGGGAACGGTCCTTCGCCCACGCGGGTCACGTACGCTTTGGAAACGCCGATCACGCGGGTGATCTTGGTCGGGCCGACACCGGTACCGGTGCATGCGCCGCCGGCAGTCGGGTTGGAGGACGTGACAAACGGATATGTGCCGTGATCCACGTCGAGCATAGTGGCCTGGCCGCCTTCGAACAGCACGGTCTTGCCTTCGTCAAGTGCCTTATTGAGCACCAGCGAGGTGTTGGCCACGTACGGCTTCAAACGTTCGCCGAGCTTGAGCAGCTCATCCGTGGTTTCGTTCACATCAATCGGACGACGATTGTACAGCTTCACCAGCATCTGGTTCTTCTGATGCAGGCTTGCCTCAACCTTGTCGTGCAAATGCTTCGCATTGAACAGGTCGTGCACGCGGATGCCCACGCGATTAATCTTGTCGGCATACGCAGGTCCAATGCCGCGACCGGTGGTACCGATCTTGTGCTTACCAAGGAAACGTTCCGTCACCTTATCAAGCACACGATGATACGGCGCAATAATGTGCGCACCCTCACTCACCAGCAGTCGGGAGCAGTCCACACCGCGGCTTTCCAAGCCGTCGATCTCTTCGAAAAGCACTTCAGGATCAACAACAACACCGTTGCCGATAACCGGAGTCGCGGTCGGGCTGATGATGCCGGAGGGCAGCAGGTGCAGCGCATACGATTCGTCGCCGACCACCACGGTATGGCCCGCATTGTTGCCGCCGTTGAAGCGGGCAACATAGTCGACCTTCGTGCCGATCAGGTCGGTCGCCTTACCCTTGCCTTCGTCTCCCCACTGGGCACCGATCAAAACAATTCCAGGCATGTTGTTGCACCTCCGCGCGTATGCGATTTCGCCTCAAAGCCTTACCAAGGCCTTACAAAGACTATCCTGCGCCCTCTACCGGATATCTGCCGGATATGCACCGATCGGCCGTTGAAACTAGTCAGTTCCATCGTTTTCGTCTCATACAACGCGACACACCCACCGTGCCGCCACACGCCGCATGCATTACGCGGCGCGTGCGGCATCACACTACTTCAACGCCTTGCCCGCGCTGCCAAGCTGCCTGCAAGCCTCCACCACGCGTGCGGCCATGGCGCTTTCCGCTTCGCGCCCCCACGAACGCGGGTCGTACATCTTCTTGTTGCCCACCTCGCCATCGATTTTGAGCACCGAATCATAGTTGGAGAACATGTGACCGGCCACCGCACGGCTGAATGCGTACTGCGTATCGGTGTCGATGTTCATCTTCACCACGCCGTAGCTCACGGCCTGCGCGATCTCCTCCGGCGCGGAGCCGGAACCACCGTGGAACACCAGGGCGAACGGCTTACCGGGAGCGACATCCAGCGAGTGCGCGGGGTCGGGCATTTCGCCGGCCTTAATCGCGAGCGCGACCGTGGTCTGGATTTCGTCGAGCAGTTCGGGGCGCAGTTTCACCACGCCCGGTTTGTATGCGCCGTGCACGTTGCCGAAGGTGAAGGCGGCCATGTAGCGTCCGCGCTCGCCAAGGCCGAGTCGTTGCGCGACGGCGATGCCTTGCGCGGGCGTGGAATACAGTTTGTCGTTGATTTCGGCGCTGTGCCCGTCTTCTTCGCCGCCGACCGCGCCGATTTCGATTTCCAGCACGGTGTGCGCGGCTTGGGATTTGTCGAGCAGTTCTTCTGCGATGTCGAGGTTTTCACCCAGCGGCACTGTGGAACCGTCCCACATGTGTGACTGGAAGGTCGGTTCCTGACCGTGCTTCACCTGTTCGGCTTCATGGTCGAGCAGGGGGCGCACCCATTCGTCCAGATACTGTTTGGCGCAGTGGTCGGTGTGCAGGGCGATGGTGATGTTGGGGTATTTCGCCGCGACTTCGTGCGCGAAGGCTGCGAAGGCAAGCGAGCCGGTGACGCGGTCGTTGACGCGTTGCCCGGAGAAGTAGGCGGCGCCGCCTACGGAGACCTGGATGATGCCATCGGATTCCGCCTCGGCGAAACCCTGGAGTGCGGCGTTCAGGGTCTGTGTGCTGGTCACATTGATCGCGGGATAGGCGTAACCGCCGCGGCGTGCGGCGTCCAGCATTTGCGCATAACGTTCCGGCGTTGCAATAGTCATGCCTCCATTATCGCCCGACCCTATCCCACTTATCATGCGACAACATTCGCCATCTTTCCTTTCCGTTTTCCCGACCGTCCGCTCCATATTCAGGTCGCCCGCCCCACTAGGGCCATATGCCGAGCGTTTTCGTCTCATATCCCGACATTTGCGGGACCGACCATTAAACAGGGCGAAACCATTGCGATCGTTCCATCGGAAGTCATAGAATATCCACCGGATCGCGCGACGAAGAGCCCAACCGGGTATTCCCGCACGGGCATGCCGCCGCACGCAGATGTTGCGACCAATACCCGCGAGGAGGCTTGATGCACCAGGTTTTCGCCATCTTCCTTCGAGACGTGAAACGCATTCTGAAGAACCCAGTGGCGCTCGTCGTCACGCTGGGTGTGGCCATCATCCCATCACTGTACGCATGGTGCAACATCCTCGCCAACTGGGACCCGTACGCGAACACGGGCAATATCCAGGTCGCTGTGGCGAACGAGGACAAGGGCACAACCTCCACGCTGGTCGGTCATCTCGACGCTGGCCAGCAAACCGTCAACCAGCTTAAGAAGAACCATCAGCTCGGCTGGCGTTTCGTTCCCGAGCAGCAAGCCATCGAAGGCGTGGAATCCGGCAAATACTATGCGGCGATCGTACTGCCGGAAGACTTCAGCTCCAGACTCATCGGCACCGTCACTGGTAAAGGCGACCGACCGTCGATCACGTACTACATCAACGAAAAGCTGAACGCGATCGCGCCGAAAATCACCGATACGGGTGCGACCACGATCGACGAGCAGATCAACACCACTTTCGTTTCCAGCGTGGCCGACGCCGTGGCGAAGGAAGTGAAGGAGGCAGCGGGAGAAACCACCGGCAGCATGAAAAGCGCGCAAAGCGACGTCATCAACGATCTGACCGACACCATCAACCAGCTCGAAACCGTCCAACAGCAGCTGCGCGGCACGCGTTCCACGCTCGACAAGGCCCTCACCACCATCGATTCGGCCAAACAGTCCAACATCGCGCTCGCCTCGGGAATCACCAACTCGCTTGACACCGTCGGCAAGGCGTCCGACTTGCTGAGCGAGACGCACACACAAACCGAACGATTCTCGAACACGCTGGTCGGAGCGCTCGACAACGGCAGCACGCAACTGTCCGGCCTGCAGGTCAACGTGAGCAATGCCACCGGCACCGTGCTCAGCGGACTGAACACCACGCAGGACGCGCTCGACCAAGTATCCAGCACCATGCATCACGTCAACACCACCACCGGCAATGTGCTCGACGGCGTGGAGAAGGCGTTGCAGGCCAGCCAGCTGGATCCGAACAACCAAACGTATAAGGATCTTTCCGCGCAACTCGCCGAAGCCCGCAAACAGCTGACGTTCCAGCAGCAGCGCATCGACGCCTTCGATCAGGACACCACGGCTGCGATCAACGCGGGGAAGAACACCGCGAACGGGTTCAACGACGATGTCACCACGCTGGCGAAAAACGGCACGGCGTCGATGGCGAGCGCACGCACGACCATCACCGGCACGGTCATGCCGAATCTCAACACCGGGCTCGATACACTCAGCCTGGCCAATGGGTCGCTGTCCGGCACGCTTACCACGCTGCAAAGCACACTGGAACAGGGCAACGGGCTGCTCGACCAGTTGTCGCGCACCGTGACCCAAACGAACACCACCATTGCTGGCACGCAGACGCAGCTCGCCAATCTCGCCAAACAGCTCAACACCACGCGCACCGATGTGGCCGCGTTGAGCAGTTCGGCGATGTTCCAGCAGCTTTCCCAAGCGCTCGGACTTGACGCGAGCGAGGTCGGCTCGTTCGTGGGCGAGCCGGTGCATTTGGACGAACAGGTCCTCTACCCGGTCAAAAACTATGGTTCCGCGGTCACGCCGTTCTACACGAATCTTGCGCTATGGGTCGGCGGATTCGTGCTCGTCGCGATCTACAAGCTTGAAGTGGACCGCGATGAGAAGATCCGCATGTACACGCCACGCCAAGGCTATATGGGCCGTTGGCTGCTGTTCGTCATGGTCGGATTCCTGCAGGCGATCATCGCCACGATCGGCGATCTCGCGCTGGGCATCCAATGCGAGCATCCGTTCCTGTTCATCCTCGCCGGCATTTTCGCCTCGTTCGTCTACGTGAACATCATTTACGCGCTCGCCGTGGCGTTCCGGCATATCGGCAAGGCCGTCGCCGTGATTCTGGTGATTATCCAGATTCCGGGCGCGGCAGGCCTCTACCCCATCGAGATGATGCCGGAATTCTTCCGCCGTCTGAAACCGTTCCTACCGTTCACCTACGGCATCAACGCGATGCGCGGGCCGATCGGCGGCATGTATGCCAACCATTATTGGATCGACATGCTCTCGCTGTTCTGGTATCTGCCCGTGGCGCTGTTCATCGGCTTGGTCGTCCGCAAGCTGGCGTTGAACCTCAACCGCCTGTTCGACAACCGTCTGGCGGACACTGATCTGATGATCACCGAACATAACGAAGGCACGGTGGAACCGTTGCGGCTCACCGAGACCGCGCAGCAGATCGCCGAGGAGTTCCCCGAACTCGCCCGCAGACGGGCGATTCATTTCTTCCGCCTGTACCCGCGCCTGGTGCGCTGGGGATTCCTCGCGCTGGCGGTACTGCCGTTCGTGTTTCTGCTGTTGCTATTCATCACGCGCATGAAGCTCGCCATGCTGCTCGGTTGGATCATTTCGATCATCGCCATCGACACGTATCTCATCGTGGTGGAGTATCTGCGCGAACGGTATGCGAATTATCTGGGCGAGGAAGCGATGAGTGCGGAAGAGTTCCGCAGCGCGATCCTGCACGAGAACCTGCTATTCCGGCCGGGCATGCATTACAAGCCGATGCATGCCGTACGCACGAGGCTGTATGAGGCTGCGCATGGTGGTTCGGCCGGACATGCGCCTGAACATGCGGCTGGAAACACGGACGGAAATGCTGGCAGGAGTCTGCGTGAGGAGGGGAACGAACAGTGAAAATAATCTGGGGCATCTTCAAGCGGGACATGTGCCACGCCACCCGCAACGTGATCGCCGTGATCGTCTCGATGGGCCTGGTGGTGGTACCGGCGCTGTACGCCTGGTTCAACATCGCGGCCAGCTGGAACCCCTACGGCAACACCAAGGCATTGAAGGTCGCCGTAGCCAATAACGACAAGGGTTACAAGTCGGATCTCATACCGGTGCGCGTCAACGTGGGCGAAACCATCATCAGCACACTGCACGCCAACGACCAGCTGGACTGGCAATTCGTGAAAAGCGACAAGGCAATCGACGGGGTGAAATCCGGCGAATACTATGCGGCGATCGTAATTCCGAAAGGTTTCAGCGCCGACATGATGACGCTGTTCTCCCCCGACATCAAACACGCGCAGCTCAAGTACTATCTGAACGAGAAAATCAACCCGATCGCCCCGCATATCACCGATCAGGGTGCGACAACCGTGGTCAACACAATCGACAAAACCTTCGCCAAAACGATCGCGCAAGTCGGACTCGACCTGGCCTCAAGCATCCTACACTATTCGCAAAGCCCGCAAATGGCCGAATACATGCGCAACCTCAACGGCAATCTCACCACCATGGCGGATACGTTGAGCGGCGCATCGCAGCAGGTAACGTCGTATTCGCAGCTGCTCGGCTCGGCGAACGACATCGTGGATTCCACGGGCAAACTGCTCGCCTCGGCGACCAAGGCGGGCAAACAGGCCCAGAACGCGTTGAAGCAAGGCAAATCAGGTGCCGCGTCGTTCACTTCGGCAGGTGCGAACGTCACCTCCTCAGTGAACACCGCGCTCGACCAGGTGTCAGGCGCGTTCGACCAAGTAGCTGCCAAGGTGAACAAGGCGTTCGACGCGATCGGCAAGGACTCAGACACCGCAGCCAGCCAGTTGACAACGTTGAGCGAACAAGTCTCCAGCAGCGAATCGCTGTACGACACGTACATCACAAGCCTCAACCACATGCACGAATCGGTGGAACAACTACCGGACAGTGATTCCGCGAAACAGGCGCTGCTGGAAGCCATCGACCGGGAGATCACGCTGCTGGAAGCCGCCAAAGGCGATTCGCAGAAGCTCGCGCAGCAGCTGAAAGACGCTTCCACGCAGGTCACGCAGGATACCGCAGCCGCGGAACGCTCCCGCAAGGAGATCCTGAACCGCATCACCTCCGCGAAGCAGTCGATCAGCAATGTGCGCGACGATTACGCCACGAACGTCAAGCCGAAAATCGACGCGCTCGCCTCCACAGTCAGCACGCTGATCTCCCAAACCGACAGCATGATCACCCAGCTGAGCGGCACCGCCGACGATCTGGACGATGTGACGGGCGATGTGGGGACGAATGTGACATCCATCCGTTCCACGCTCGGCGCGATCGCGAAGAAACTCGACTCGTCGGCAGCGACGGTGAAGGAGCTGATCACGAAGCTGGAGACGGGCGGGAACGCCGGTGACGGCAACAGCGATGGTGGCGACGGTGACAACGACGCCAGTTCGTCCGATTCGGGTGAATCGGATGAACTACGTGCACTGGCCACCGCCAACGCGTCCACACTGTCCACGCTGATTTCCGCGCCCGTCGCACTGCATCGCGTCTCAGTGTACCCGATCGCGAACTACGGTTCGGCCATGGCGCCGTTCTATACGATCCTGTCAATCTGGGTGGGTGCGATCATCCTGTGCGCCATGCTGAAAGTGACAATTTCGGACCGCGAGAAGGCGCATGTGCTGGGCTTGGGCGACACGCTGCCGCGCGTCGCCGGCCCGTCCGGCCCGGGGAACGCCTCACGTTGGGGACTGCGCCTCGACCACGAGTATTTCGGACGGTACGCGATCTTCGCACTGCTCGCGTTGCTGCAGGGCACACTGGTTTGCCTGGGTGACATGTATTTCCTTGGCGTGCAGGCGAATCATGCGCTGCAGTTCCTTGCCGTGGGGTGGCTTGCCGCGCTCGTGTTCTCGAATATCGTGTATACGCTGACCGTGTCGTTCGGCGATATCGGCAAGGCCGTGGCCGTGGTGCTGCTGGTGATGCAGGTCGCAGGTTCGGGCGGTACGTTCCCTATCGAGACGCTGCCGAAGTTCTTCCAAATGCTCTACCCGTTCCTACCGTTCCCGCACGCCATCGATGCCATGCACGCCGCGATGGCCGGATCGTACGGCAATGAGTATCTGCTTGACATGGTGTATCTCGCCTTGTTCCTGATTCCTTCGCTGCTGCTGGGATTGGTGTTGCGCAAGCCGGTGATCCGGTTGAACAACTGGGTGAGCCGCAATCTGGAGTCCACCAAGGTGATGTGACGAGGTGGATTTGAACGGGCTGGTTTAAGCCGGTTTAGATCGGTTTCGGCTGGCACACATGGACGCGTCATTGGCGACGCATCACCATCACCGCCAACGGCAACACACACCAAATACCAGCCGACAAAAACCTAAGCTAGCGTGGATGCGTAAGGGCATTGTCCTGCCCGGTCACTTCCCTTACGTACCGCTGCGCCATCCCGGCGCTCCTCTGCGCCGCCACTACCCCACATGTCGCCTCCTCACACACCAACAAGCGTCCGATTCTGCAGAATCGGACAATCAGCGGCGTCGCGCAAACCACACGTTGATCAGCGAGCCGACCACCACCAGCGCGACACCGATCCAGAATGGCATGCCCAACGTCACGCCCAATAGGAGCGTGCTGGAAGCAGTGGAGAACAGCGGCGTCGCATACGAACCGATCGCAAGCGTTTCCATACTGCCATGTAGCATGCCATACCCCCAGCACGCGTAGCCGCCAGCAATCGACGCGGCACATGCGAGCAGCGCAATATAGCCGCCGATGCCAGGCGCTACAGCTGGCAAACCGTCGCCCGAAACGAAATGGATAATCCACAGCACAACAGCAACGCAACAGAAGAAAATCGTCGTACCATCGTAACCATCGGACATCGATGGCGTCACGGTCGCGTAAATCGCCCAAATAAAGGCGCCTGCGAACGCGAGCGCGTACGGCAATGGATTGCTGGCGATATTGGCAACCGCTTCCTGCACGTCAAGGTTTTCACCGCCGACCGCCATTGCCACGCCGACGGTGGCTACGATTGCACCCGGCAGCGCTTCGGAGACCGAGCCGCGTTTGTGCGACACGGCGGCGGTCATCAGTACCAGCAGCGTCGGCCACAAATAATTGACGAGGCTGACTTCCACAGATTGCGCGTTCGTTGTGGCCAGACCGATCGACAGCGAGATCGACGCCTCGTATGCGATGAACATGAGTCCGCCTGCGACGAGGTACTTGCGTGGCGCTTGGTTAATCGGTTTCGGCCGTCGCACGATGAGCAGGAGCATGCCGCCGACAGTGTAGATGAGCGCCGAGCCGAGCGTGGCGCCGAACGATTCGGAAACGAGTCGCACGAGGCCGGCCATGAAGCCCCACAGGACGATTGCGAACAGGCCGATGAGTGTCGCCTCGTGTGATATGGCATGACCAAATAGGGGGGTACTGGGGCGTTCGCCTGCGGATTCGGCGGGAAGTTTCTGATCCGTATTCACGGATTCCAGCCTACCTGCCGCCCACCCCGCATGTCCGATTCTGCAGAAACGGACAATTGAACACCGGTTTTGGCACCTTGTGCGTCCGATTCACCAGAAACGGACGCACAAACATTCGGATTCGTATCCCTCACGTCCGATTCACCAGAATCGGACATTCCTGCGACCTGCGATGCAGCAAACCCGATTACCCCCGGAACCGCGCCAACAGCAGCGTCGGCCACCCCAACCGACGCGGCCACACCATCCGTATCAGCAGCCAAGTCCACGCGTCCCGCACCCCCACAGCCTGCCGACGCGCGCACGTCGCCCATGACCAAATCATCCAACGTCACGCCGAACATGTCGCAAAGCATCAGCAGCTTGTCCATTTCGGGGTATGCCTTCTCGGACTCCCATTTCGAAATTGCCTGCCGGGAAACGCCCAGCAGCATTGCCAGCTGTTCCTGCGTCATGTTGCGCGAACCGCGCAGATACTGCAGATTCTCTTTAAAACTCATGTCCGCCCTTTCGTCGAGTTTCCATATCGCCTCGACTTGCGATTATTGGCGATTGCCAAGCAACAGCTTGTCATAAACGTCGCGTTCCACGCCACCATCTTTCGGTTGCATTGCGATTCGCAACCAAATTTTGCGACGCAACCGACAGTTGCGCGGCACGAAGTTGACTTCACGGGTCTTTTACGGCAATAGAAAAACCCTTGGAATTCCAACGATTCCAAGGGTTTTGAATGGAGCGGATGACGGGAGTCGAACCCGCCTTTAAAGCTTGGGAAGCTTTCGTTCTACCGATGAACTACATCCGCAAAAAATGTGCCTTTTGGACACAATCGTTTAGTCTAGCATGCATTCGCAGGATTCACGGCCATCGACCGATATTCGATACCGTCACCCACTTGCTAAATCGCATATCAATCAACGCGCAACAACCACAACAGCATTAATGTCATTCATCAGATGACATCAAAATATTCTGCAATGCATCCCCACAGGAAACACACACAATTCGCGTCAGAATCAGCGGAATCCTATGCAATCACGCATGACTTGCGCAACCTGCGCACATTGCAATCGCCGCCGATCAGCGACCATACCCGCCTTGCACGGGATGCTGCGAATAATCTCGCGAATAGCCCCCACCGGAGTATCCCCCTGCACCCGCACCGGCGCCGGCACCAGAGACACCCCCATTCTGCCGACGAATATCCTCCGAAGCATACCCGCTCGTCGCATAACCGCCAGCCAAATAGCCGGACTGCACGCCCTGCGCCTTCATCTCCTGACTCATCTGCATCAGCCGCGCGATGCGATCCTCAGTCGCCGGATGCGTGGAAAACAAGCGAGAAAAACCTTCCGCAGAGAACGGATTCGCAATCATCATCGCAGCAACCGACTGCGTACCGGCAGTCTTCTGCATCGGCATCGCCTCAGCACCGTTCGAAATCTTATTCAATGCGGACGCGAGCGCCTCCGGATCTTCCGTAAGCATGGAACCATCTTCGTC
>ENA-OQAB01001092-OQAB01001092.1-human-gut-metagenome-genome-assembly--contig:-NODE-1092-length-13301-cov-2.819417_pt1 | contig 13301 bp, 15 predicted proteins | sample MGYA00242490_ERZ504517 | MGnify/ENA primary metagenome ERZ504517 (study PRJEB26092, sample SAMD00036298) | human gut metagenome | host: Homo sapiens | study: EMG produced TPA metagenomics assembly of...
CACATTATCCGCTATTCTGGTAAGCGTAGAATAAGGAATATATCCTTTCCAGTGTTACAGTTTCCGACTCCTCCTCAGAAGAACTTTCTGTCATAGACTGTGTTGAGGTAAGAGAGGAATTATCGATCTTGAAAGAACACCTGCAACCAAAAGCTTTTTTCCATCCAGAGACAGGGTTTTCTCCCGCTGCGTCTTCCCTTCCAAAAAATTCTATCGCTGTATCCGCACTGATGATCACTACCAGAGAATTATTATCCAGATCCGTCTGCTTCAGGGTTCTTCCTGAAGAAAGCTCCAGATTCATAATATCAAAATAGCTTCCTGTCGTTCCGGTGATACTCATGGTTCCGCTTGTATATCCGCTTTTTGCAGTAACAGAGGTTCTACCATATGGCGCGGCCGCTTCCAACGCCTCATCATCCATAAGCTCTTGAAATTCATTTAACCGTATGGGATTTTCCTTGTCATCTGTAACCCTTACCGTCAGATAACTGGATCCCATATCCGAGATCTGTTCTGATACAGATGAGGATGCCCCGTCTGCAATAGAAACCAAGACGATCAATGCCGAAACACCGATAATAATCCCCAGCATGGTAAGAAAGGTACGTAGTTTATTGGCACATACTGCTGCCCAGGACATCTTACAGGTCTGTCATATCATGCTGTCACCTCATCCACATGTCCGTCACGGATCCGTATCATTCTCTCAGCCTCCTGGGCCACCCCATTATCGTGAGTGATCAGCACAATGGTATTTCCGACTTCGTGAAGCTCATGGAACAGGCACATGATTTCCTGTCCGGTCCGGCTGTCCAGATTTCCCGTAGGTTCGTCTGCAAGAAACAGAGAAGGCTTCGTCACCAGCGCTCTTGCAATGGCAACTCTTTGCTGCTGGCCTCCGGAAAGCTCTGTAGGACGGTGGTGCATTCTGTGAGACAGCTCTACCTTTTCCAGAGCTTTACGGACTCTCTCCTTTCTTTCTGCTGCTTTGACTCCCTGGTACAAAAGAGGCAGTTCAACATTTTCCTCTGCAGTAAGCCTGGGCAGGAGATTAAAATTCTGAAAGATAAACCCCAGCTTATGATTGCGTATCCTGGCCAGCTCCCGTTCCGAATACTGCTCAATGGAAATCCCGTCCAGAATATATTCCCCCTCGTCTGCCACATCCAGACAGCCGATAATATTCATCATTGTGGATTTTCCGCTTCCGGAGGGACCGATGATACTGACAAATTCTCCCTCCTGGATGCTCATGCTGGCATGATCCAGAGCGTATACCGTTTCATCTCCAATGGTATATATTTTTGAAATCTCTTTCAGTTCTATCAATGTACTTTCACCTACTTTCCCGGCGGAGTTCCCATTCCGCCGCCCATATCACCGACTCCGGGCATATTTCCCATATTACCGCCTCCGGACATATCTCCGCCCGGCATGCTGAAGCCTGTATCAGAAGAGGTATTTCCGCCGCCAGTCTTCTGGTAATAAACCACATCGCCTTCGGAAAGCCCCTCTGTGATCTCTACGTTTTCTCCATCGGAAAGCCCCGTGGTTACCTGCTGTTCACCGGAAAGATTTCCTTCGTCATCCTGCTCTGTATAAACAAAAACTTCCTCTCCCCGTTCCTGCAGGGCATTAACCGGAATGGTTACAATATTTTCTTTTTCCTCGATTGTAATCGTTGCGGACGCGTTCATTCCTGCTTTCATTTTTTCATCTTTTGGAATGGTGATCTCCACTGTATACTTGGCCACACCGCCGCTTGCAGAAGCCGTATTTCCTACCTTTGTCACAGTCCCTTCAAATGTTTTATCCTCTATGGCATCAAAAGTCACCTGCGCCGTCTGTCCCTGTTCTACGGAATTGATGTCCAGCTCATCTACGCTTACCGAAAGCAGCATAGAAGTATCGCCGGAAATCGTAAAGGCTGTAGTGTCTGTGCTGTACTGGGAGGCTGTATCTGTCTGGGTTTCCTCTTCCCCTGACTGCTGGCCATCTGAGGTCTGTGTTCCGGAGGATGTACTCCCTGCCCCCTGAGAACTGCCTGTATTCTGTGTCGTTCCCGTATTATTATTCTGAGTTTCTGGCGACACCTGACTTTCTCCGTCTGTAATTCCATTTTCCTCGCCCGTCTGTGTATCTGATCCCGAATTTTCCGTATTGTTCTGGGCGTCTTCAGAAGGAGCAGAGCCACCTTGATTTCCTTCCGTGCTTCCGGAATCACCTGATGTATCCCCAGGCTCCTCTGTACTTCCCTCTGTTTCCGGAAAAGTAATGGTAAAGCTCAGCGTGCTTCCATCAGAGGAAAGTGATACTCCGGACAGCACTCCGGATACCGCCTGAGTCACACTGTCGGCTGCAAACTGATAGCCCTCCCCTGCATAAAGCGTAACTGCTGCCTGATAGGTTGCTGCCGGCTGGAAGGTACTGTCTCCCGGATTCCAGGATATGGTTCCTGTATAGCTGTTGTCTGAGGAAACAATCTGCGTCTGAGGACTGCCTCCTGTTCTTGGAACAACAATCCCCAGCATCTGCGCGTTTCCCGCCGATGTGTCTGCCATGCTCAGATAAAGAGTCTGCTTCTCTGGCTGAGAAGGTATTTCTTCCATACTTCCTGTATCATCAGAAAATATTTCTGCTGTTTCATCTGTATCGGACACATTAACGATACGAACAACAGATTCATTTGTGTAATACATGTTTGATGCCTGAACTCCATAGCTTTTCGTATAGGACATATTTAGCGCCTGGATGCCAGTTCCTTTTGTATAAGACATATTTGACAGCTGAACTCCGCTGCCGGCTGATACTGATGAGGAATCAGAAGTTTCCTCATCACAAACATAAATCTCTTCGATAGTACCATCCATATCTGCAGTAATGGTTCCTTTTTTTGCAAGATTCAGAAGCTCTGTCAAAGTCTCTGCCAGTGCCTCTCTCTGTCCGTAAAGTGCTTCATAACTTGCTGTGATACTGTCTTCGTCCAGCGTCAGAAGCGTGTCTCCGCTGTCTACCGCCTCATCCTCAGATACATTTACCTCAGAAATACTTCCTGCAGTTCCTGTTACCTGCAGCGGCTGGTGGATATAGATGGTTCCTGTGCCAATACTGTTTCCTTTCTCATCTGTTACTGTGGCAGTATCTCCAAGGCCCACTCCGCTGTCCGTCATAGTAATGGTACATCCATCATCAGATACCTTTTCTACTGTTCCTTCTATCTGCGTTCCGGAAGACAGAGTTACAGTCACCGTATCTTCTTCTGATGGAACGGTAGCAGGATCTGCCAGATCCACAGCCATTTTTCCGTCTGCAGAAAGAACAAGAAGTGCTCCATGCTCCAGCATACAGGAGGTTATATCTTCTCCCTGGCCTATATATATTTTTTTCACACGACCGTCTATAGAAGCAGAAATGGTCTCCTCATCTGTATCCTCCTGTAAGTCTGCAATCTGTTCGTCCAGCGCTCGATTTTTCCGTACCTCTTCCATTGCCTCATAAACAGAAGAAGAATCTACTTCTGCCAGCACATCCCCGCTGGAAACGTGATCGCCGCTTTCTACCTTTACCTCTGAAATAGTGATTCCTGAGGGAATCTTCAGGGAAACCGGAGTGTCTGCTTCCAGATTTCCCGTTCCCACGATTGTATTTGATATGGAGCTGATTTCTGCCGTCGCCTTTGTTGCCTGTACTGTTTTTTCAGGTGCAGACGGTCTCTTTCCGGACTGATATCTCCAGTATACCCCGCCGGCTGCCACAGATACAGTAAGGACAACTGCTGTGCCTATGACAATCTTCTTTTTTCCGGAAACCTTTCTTTTTCTGAAAAAGCTTCCGTTTTCACTTCTTTCCTTTCTGAGTTTCATCATTGTCCTCCTGCTGATTTTTTTACTTTTACAGTTTTTCCGGATTTTTTGTTTCACAGGCTCTCCATTCCACTGTGGAGGATGCTCCGGAACAGTCTGCACTATCTTCATAAACCACTGTAGTCACTACATGGTCACTGTCGTCCTCTGCATAAACAGCTCCATCTGTTCTCTGAATGATCACTGCTTTGCCTTCTTCACCTGTGATTATCCTTTCAGAGATCTAGACTTCGCCTTCTGTCTCAGCATCGTCCGCCTCATTGTCATCTGTTTCAGCGTTGTCCGTCTCAGTATCGGCTGTTTCAGTGTCGGCTGTCTCAGTGCCATCAGTATATGCGGTCTCTGCCTGATATTCTTCCGACCGCTGTGACTGGTCATCTCCCGGCTGCCCCATATCTCCTTCCATGATGCTGACTGATTCTGCATTTCCATCCTCATCCAAAATAATAACTGCCATGTCGCCTTCTTTTAGATCTGACCAGACGATTTCTTCTCCTGCTTCCTGAGCCGGAGCTTCTCCCTCCGGTTTTTCCGGTTTTTCCGGCTGTTCCGATGTTCCACCGTTTTCCGATACTTCTTCCGGCTGTTCCGAAGCCCCGCCATTTTCCGGTGCTTCCCCTTCAGGCATCTCCGGCGCTTCTCCGCCAGGCTGTCCCATAGTCTGTTTTCGGATCACCGTATTTTCTGTAAGAGCAATAGTCTGTTCTTCTCCTGTCTCTTCTGTGCCGGAATTTTCTTTTCCATCTTCTGTTCCATTTACCGGAGCAGATTCTACAGAAATTGTAATGGAGTCCTCAGATACCGAAACAATCTTACCGAAAATCTGATTTTCTTTATTTTGTTCTTCCGTTTTTCCTGTTTTCCCGTCCGTTTTCTCATCATCGCCTTCTGCTGCTGTATTTTCTGCTGCTGTGTCTTCGATTTCGCTTCCCTGCTGTTTTGCCGCCTGCGTCTCTGTATTACTTCCGCAGCCGGTAACTGCTGCCATACACAAAAACATTCCTGTCAATATTGCTGCCTGTCTGTTTTTCATAATAAAACTCCCTTCATTTTAGAGATTCTTCTCACCGAAAATCATCTCTGTTTCCTGTAACAATTTCCAAGTATAGGGGACTTACCTTAATTAAACTTAAAAAAACCTGTGAAAATTTTGTGTAATCTCAAAATCCTCACAGGGTTCTATGTTATTTTATTATGAAGTTTTTTCATTAATGTCTCTGTTCTTTATTTCCAAACAGCTCGCAAATCTGCATGCAAAGGATGGCTCCTGGTTTCCCGCATACAGATAAGAACTGTCTCCCAGGCGAATCCCCCGAAAATATGCAATCCCCTGTTCCCTTTCTTCAGTAACAACCTTTGTAGCTGAGGTGGGAACAAGCGCAGGGCTGTGCGCTGTTTTTGCCAGAAGCTATGCCTCTTTTCTTCCTTTTTCTGTCAGTGTATCATTTCCATAATCCGGATCTCCATGTCGGATAAAACGTATTTTCATAAGATCATTCTCCTTGTATTCCGGTTTTCTTTATCAAAATATTCCGGACACTCTGTCAAATATATTCGCCGTTTTTTCCAGACGCATCAAAACAGATCTGCTCATGCATTGGCAGAAATATTCAATGCTTTCAAAAATCCTAAACATTATGGCCTGCACCTGTTTTCTCTTATAGCTTCTCATAAACTGTTGGGCTTTGGTATTCGTGCCAGATCCTCTGGAACTGTGCAGGAACCACAGATGGTTCTGCAGATATTTCTCCATGCTCAGGAATAAATTATACTCATCCCTGTAATATTTCTGAATGTCAGACCAGATTTGAATCCAGCTTTTTCAGATCACTGTATGTAGTCCCTGTCCCCAGCTGGATCCCGTTTCTTTTTGCCAGCTCATGAACCGTTACCATTTCATATCCCTGCTTTTTTAACTGGGGGATCAGGATCTCTGCCGCATCCACAGTGGTGCTGAAAATATCATGCATAAGAATAATGGATCCGTCCTCCACCTGAGAAAGCGTGGTATCTACAATCTTCTGAGGATCCTGGCTCTCCCAGTCCAGTGTGTCAATAGACCACAGGATCATAGGAGTTCCCACCGTTTCTTTTACAGATGAATTCACAGAGCCATAGGGCGGGCGCACCACAGTAGCCCCATGACCGGTAAGCTCTGTCAAAAGCTCATCCACTCCTGCGATCTCAGCCGACATATCTTCCGGCGCCAGTGTGGCAAGATCTGTATGAGAATAGGTATGATTTCCCAGTTCGCATCCCAGAGTTTCCATCCTCTTTACCTGGTCGGAAAAATATTCAATTTCCTTCCCAACCATAAAAAAAGTGGCTTTGGCATTATTAGCCTCCAGACAGTCCAGAAGCCGGTCGGTAAACGAACTGGGCCCGTCATCAAAGGTCAGGGCTATATATTTTTTCTTTTGCGATTTCTTCTTCTGCGAATCAGAAGCCTCTTTGCGGGAGGCTTCTTTTTCCGGCGCTTTTGTCTGCTCCGGCGGTTTTTTTATTATCTGCTTTCTTTTCAGCGGCTTTGTAGCCCTTCAGGGAACCGTCAGACAGAAGCTCATAGCTTTTTCCTTCTGTGGTAATAAATCCGGTCTGCATAATACCGTCCAGATCCATAAAATACCGTTTACCGCCGTCATCCACCCATCCGGTTTTCATAATCCCACTGCTGTCCAAAAAAATAACGCTTTCCATCTGTATCTGTAAGCCAGCCTGTATACGCCTGTCCGTCTACCATAAACATCCAGTTGCTTCCGCTGGAAGTCCACACCCCTTTTTCTGCTTCCGGCGAAACTTCAAACGGCACTGGTGTAGCTGTTGGAGTGGCTGCAGGTGAAACCTTTTCCTCAGATTCAGAAACGTCTGTTTTACTGCTGCCGTTATCTGCTTCCGGCTTTTCGGTATCTTCGGAAGCAAACAGCCGAACAGTTCCTCCTTCTACCTTCGAAGGGTACGCTGTTGACTGACGAAACAGAAGGGCGCAGCCTGTACAGATAAGAACCATAACCAGAAGCAGCAAAAGATTTGTCCGCCTGTTGCGATCCGGCATATGATTTCCTCCTTCTTTTTATGCTGTCAGTTCCTATCATACAATATGCGACAAAAAAATACAACCCTGGCCTCTATTTGATTGTTGCCAATAAATCAGAAAAATAATATAATGAAACATGGATAAAAAAACAATTACAGAAAACATCAGAATCAATAAATACCTGAGCAGCGCAGGAATCTGCTCCAGACGGGAAGCAGACCAGTACACAGATGCCGGAAGGATCACGGTCAACGGAAAAGTGATAGCTACAGGAGAAAAAATTCCTGCCGATGCCCGGGTCTGTCTGGACGGAAAACCTGTTTCAGCAGAAAACAAACAGGTTCTTCTTCTTTTTTATAAACCAGAGGGAATTGTGTGCAGCACAAAAAAACAGCGCCAGGAAACAACAGTAACTGAGTATCTTCAGTATCCCATAAGGATCTACCCTGTAGGCAGGCTGGACAAAGATTCCCAGGGGCTTCTTCTCCTGACCAATCAGGGCGATCTTGTCAACCGCATTATGCGGGCAGGAAATTTTCACGAAAAAGAATATCTGGTTACTGTAGACCGGGAGGTTACTGCTCCGTTTATCCGACATATGTCAGAGGGCGTTCCCATCCTGGATACAGTTACCCGGAAATGCGTAGTTGAAAAAACAGGAAAATACAGTTTCCGCATTGTTCTCACCCAGGGTCTTAACAGGCAGATCCGGAGAATGTGCTCTTATTTCGGCTATAAAGTCCGGACTCTGAAGCGGGTAAGGATTATGAATCTTACTCTGGACGGACTGAAACCGGGCGAATTCAGAGAGATCCGGCCTGAAGAATGGCAGGAACTGACGCAAATGCTAAAAAATTCATCAAATGAAACAATTACAGGAGGTCATTATGGAAACAGCCCTGCAGCAGATGAAAGAGCTGGTAAAAAAATTAAACAAGGCGGCAAAAGCCTATTATCAGGAAGACAGGGAGATCATGGACAACAGGGAGTACGACGCTCTGTACGACCAGCTGGTAAAAATGGAGCAGGAAACCGGAATTGTTCTGGCCGACAGCCCCACCGTAAACGTAGGGTATGAAGCAGTAGATTTTCTTCCAAAAGAAACTCATGAAACCCCCATGCTCTCTCTGGATAAAACAAAAGACAGAGAAGCGCTCCGTGAATTTATCGGAAGCCATAAAACCCTTCTGTCCTGGAAAATGGACGGACTGACTATTGTGCTCACCTATGAAAACGGTGCTCTTCAGAAAGCCGTCACCAGGGGAAACGGAGTAGTTGGCGAGGTCATTACAAACAATGCAAAAGTATTCCGCAACATTCCTCTGAAAATTGCCTTTCAGGGCCGTATGGTGCTTCGGGGAGAAGCAATTATCACTTACTCTGATTTTGAACGTATTAATGACTCTATCGAAGATGTTGACGCAAAATATAAAAATCCCAGAAATCTCTGCAGCGGTTCTGTCCGGCAGCTGAATAATCAGATCACTGCCCGGCGCAACGTACGCTTTTATGCATTTTCACTTGTATCTGCTCAGGATGTTGATATGCACAATTCAAGAGAATACCAGATGGAATGGCTGAAAAGTCAGGGCTTTGAAACCGTAGAATATCGGGTTGTCACAGGCGAAACGCTGGATGAGGCAATGGATTATTTTTCATCCGCAGTTGCACAAAACGATTTCCCTTCCGACGGTCTGGTAGCGCTTTATGATAATATCTCCTACGGAGATTCTCTGGGTTCAACGTCAAAGTTCCCGAGAAACGCTTTTGCTTTTAAATGGGCAGACGAGATCCGGGAAACAACCTTAAGGGAAATTGAATGGAGTCCTTCCAGAACCGGTCTTATCAATCCTATTGCAGTATTTGACCCTGTAGAACTGGAAGGAACTACGGTAAGCCGCGCCAGTGTGCACAACGTAAGTATTCTCCGGGAACTGGAACTTGGCATCGGAGATACGATCCAGGTATATAAGGCCAATATGATCATCCCTCAGATTGCAGAAAATCTTACCAGAAGCAGCCATCTGGAAATTCCGGACATCTGTCCGGTGTGCGGCAAAAAAGCGCAGATCATGAAAGAAAACGATGTAGAGGCGCTGTACTGTATGAATCCCGACTGTACCGCAAAAAAGATCAAAGCATTTACTCTTTTTGTAAGCAGAGACGCCATGAATATTGACGGTCTTTCCGAGGCGACCCTGGAAAAGTTTATTGCCAGAGGATTTATCCATGATTTCGGAGATATTTTTGAAATAGAAAAATACAGAGATGAAATTGTAGCCATGGATGGTTTCGGAGAAAAGTCCTTTAACAATCTTACAGAAAGTCTGGAAAAAGCAAAAACCACCACTCTGGCAAAAGTCATTTACAGTCTTGGAATCGCCAATATCGGCCTTGCCAATGCAAAAGTGATCTGCCGCCATTTTGATTATGACCTGGAAGCCATCCGCCATGCAGATTCGGATGAAGTCAGCGCAATTGACGGCATCGGCCCTGTGATTGCAGGAAATCTTGTTTCCTATTTCCAGATTGAAGAGAACAACAAAAAACTGGATCATCTGATCAGCCACCTTACTATTGAAAAAGAAAAGGCGCCCAAAGATCAGACCTTTGAAGGAATGACCTTCGTGATCACAGGCAGCCTGGAGCATTTTTCCAACAGAAACGAGGCAAAAGCTCTCATAGAATCTCTTGGAGGAAAAGTAACCGGTTCTGTTACAAAAAAGACAAACTATCTGATCAACAATGACAAAACATCCGGCTCATCAAAAAATAAAAAGGCAAAAGAGCTTGGAATCCCCATTCTGTCCGAAGAGGATTTCCTGAGTCTTACAAAGGAAGATTTTCAGGCAGAATAAGTAAAAGGCAAGGAGGATCATAAAATGCCGATTAAAATACAGGGAGAACTTCCCGTAAAAGAAATTCTGGAAAAGAAAATATTTTTGTTATGGATGAAACACGGGCAGTCCATCAGGATATCCGTCCCATTCAGATTCTGATTCTGAATCTGATGCCCTTAAAAGAAGAAACAGAGCTCCAGCTTCTCCGCTCTCTTTCCAACACTCCCCTTCAGGTAGACGTCACATTTATGGCTGTGGAAAGCCATGTGGCAAAAAACACCTCTCTCAGTCATCTGAATAAGTTCTATCAGACCTTTTCCGAGCTGAAAGACCTGCGCTTTGACGGTATGATCATCACCGGCGCGCCCGTGGAACAGATGGCTTTTGAAGAAGTGGATTACTGGAACGAGCTTACAGAGATCATGGACTGGACAGAAACCCACGTCACTTCCACCATTTTTCTCTGCTGGGCTGCTCAGGCAGGCCTTTATCATTTTTACGGTCTTCAGAAGAAAAAAACTTGACCAGAAAATGTTTGGCCTTTTCTGGCACAGGGTTCTGAACCGCAAGATTCCTCTTGTGAGGGGCTTTGACGATATGTTTCTGGCTCCACATTCCAGGCATACAGAAGTTCCCATTGAGGATATCCGCGCATGTAAAGAAATTACAATTCTGGCTGAATCCGAGGAGGCCGGACTGTTTCTTGCAATGGCAGAGGGTGGCCGCCGAATCTTTGTTATGGGTCATCCGGAATACGACCGCATTACCCTGGACGGAGAATATAAGCGGGATACCGATAAGGGACTTCCCATTGAACTTCCCCGGAATTATTACAAAGATAACGATCCCGCCAACAAACCTCTCCTTATGTGGCGCGCCCATGCAAACAACCTGTACACAAACTGGCTGAATTATTACGTGTAATCAAAAGCACCCCCTACGACCTTATGGGGACGCCGGATTTTAAAAGTATATAAAGGCAAAAAGCACCAGATGCAGACTGCCGCGGCTAGTCTGCATCTGGTGTATAAAATGATACAATTCCCTCAATAATCAAGGGATTATGAAAGTCCGAAGCGGTCTCATCCGTTTTCTCATCTCCAGTCCCAACGGTCAAGAATGGGATTTCTTACAGCATCTGCTGAATCCCCCAGCCGGTACAGGGCATAGCTTCCGGCTGTTCCCACCTCCTGGTATCCATATCGTTCAAGTTCACTTTTCTGCTGCTTATCCGGGATTTTTACAACCAGATAATTGCAGAAAAGTCTTTTTCCGGCAGACGCAATGTTGCTGTAATTAAACACCGGCGCATTGATCTCCAGATAAAGCTGCCGTACTCCTTCGCCAGCGCCGCCCCGTCCCTCTCTGTTAAACAGCATATAAATAGATGGATCATACACACGGACATAAGGTCCGATATAATTATCTGCCGCCAGAAGGAACTCTGAATCTTTGGCATCCTGCTTTACCATCTCGCAGATGGCAGCCACCTCATCCGGCACATGCTGGTAATTATGAACCAGCTTATAATTTCCTGCCTGACAAATGCCCTTTCCGCACACAGCTACCGCTCCTGCCGCCGCTATGACCAGGAGAAACTGCAAAATGCCTTTTCTCTCCTTCAGAAATTCTGTCATAGCCACAGCAATAACAGGAACCACCGGAAGAAGCCAGAGAACACGCCAGTATACACTGGAGCCTATACACTTCTGTATGATCCTGGCTGCAGGCGGGCAGAAAAACAGAGCCAGAACCAGAAAAAGATAAAACAACAGATATTTTGTACTTTTTTTACTTTCTTCTGAAGATCACAATGAAAGTAAAACAGCTGCCAGAAGCAGCCAACGGCATCAGGCTGTTGCCCCAGTAGCTCTGCCAGAAATTTACTGACTGTTTTAATACTTCTTTCATTTCCTATCCTCCTGTCCAGCCCATTAAAATATACACGATCCCCAGGGCAATGGAAGGCAGGCAGCATAAAAATCCTACCAATACCCGTTTCCAGTCTCTCCTGACAATCAGGGAAATGATAAAAAAGCAACCTGTCAAAAGAGGTGCAAGTATCACTCCCATAGAGGACAGAAGGCAGCAGCTTATATTGGCAAGCACCAGTGGAACCCAAGATATCTCCTGCTTTTTTTCGAGGAAAAACGATATACACAAACAAAGCAGATACGGCAAAAGTACGGAAGCCAAAACAGCTTTTCCCTGCCAGATACGAACCATCTGAAAGTTTCCCGCATTGTAAACAGAATAGCCGGAAAAACTGCAGATACAAGCTGCCAGAAGAAGATAGATCCCCTGGGCCTTTTTTTCTCCGGGAAACCATTTTTTTGCCAGCACAGCCTGCACCATGTACGCCATTGAAAGAAAAACTGCCGGAAATACCATATGTGCCATAACTGCAGGATGGAGCCTTCCGCTCAGCTGACTTACCACTGCCAGAAATACCGGAAACGGCGAAAGCACATATCGTCTGGGCAGCGCCCTGTATGCAGTTCCTGTATAGGGATCCACCTCAAAGATCGTATCTGTGTAAACGTCTGTTGTAGCCGTTGCCACATAAAAACAGTCGTCAGCATCCATATGAGCCATCAGTGAACACACTGCTATCTGAAGGAGAATAAGTAATATGGCAATACAGAAATAAAAGGACGGACGTTTTTTTTTCTTTCCAGGCAGACAGAAAAGAAGCTTTCCTTTTTTCCAAACGCAAAAAGTCCAAAAACGGCCAGTACTATTCCAATGCCTCCCCAGACAGCAGTCAGCACATGGAGAGGCATTTTCATAACTGTCATAGGCAAAGTAAGGATTTCCATTACAGTAAAAAGCACCAGATATCCGTTCAGAAATGTTTCTGAAAAACCGGTCTGTTTTTTTCCTGTAAACGGGATTCCGGCAACGGCCGGTACAAGAACCAGCCAGAATCCTGCCAGAATCAGTTTAACCACCATTCCCATACTATTTCTCCGATTCTTTTTGGAGAATTCCCATTGCTACTTTTTCCGGTGTGATCGGAAGTTCACGAACCCTGACGCCTGTGGCATTATATACTGCTGCGGCAATTGCCGGACAAGGAGTGTCAATTACCAGCTCACCTACAGATTTTGCCCCAAAAGGACCGGTAGGCTCATAGCTTCCCCGGATTTCTACCCGGATATCTCCGATATCAAGACGGGACGGAATCTTATACTGCATAAAGGAATTGTTGCGGACAGCGCCTTTTTCATTATACTGAATATCCTCATAGAGAGCCATTCCAATTCCCTGTGCAATTCCTCCTTCTGTCTGCACCCGTACCAGATTCGGGTTAATGGGTGTTCCGCAGTCCACCACTGCCACATAATCGATCACCTTTGTGCTTCCGGTTTCTTTATCCACTTCTACTTCTGCCATTCCTACCATAAAAGGCGGCGGAGATACCGGTGAAGAATAGGTTCTTGTAACCTGAAGCTCCTGAGAATTTCCGCAGGTTCCCTGAATGGCAATATCTTTCAGAGAAACCTTATGTTCTTCATCTGTAAATACAAATTCTCCATCAAAATTTACTTCCTCCGGATC
>ENA-OQAB01001093-OQAB01001093.1-human-gut-metagenome-genome-assembly--contig:-NODE-1093-length-13299-cov-2.115928_pt1 | contig 13299 bp, 14 predicted proteins | sample MGYA00242490_ERZ504517 | MGnify/ENA primary metagenome ERZ504517 (study PRJEB26092, sample SAMD00036298) | human gut metagenome | host: Homo sapiens | study: EMG produced TPA metagenomics assembly of...
GATGCCTGAGATCACCCAGGCCCACATCCGGGGCGAGAGCGCCCGGCTGGACTGCCTGCTGGACCGGATGCTCCGGCTGACGGGCTGCTTCTCGGCGCTGGCGGGGCGCTGTTCTGGGTGTGGGGCGAGCCGCTGGCCCTGCTGCTCTACCACAGCCAGGAGGCCGGGTTCTATCTGCGGGTGCTGGGCCCGGCCATGCCGCTGATATATCTGGAGAGCATGGTGGACGGTGCCATGAAGGGGATGGGGGAGCAGAAGGCCGTGTTCCGGTACAGCCTGTGGGACGCGGTGCTCCGCATTGCGGGGGTGCTGCTCCTCCTGCCCAGATGGGGGATGAAGGGCTTTTTGTGGGTGATCCTGCTGTCCAGTGCCTATACCTGTCAGATGAATACGGCCCGTTTGCTGCACGTCAGCGGGCTGCAGCCCAGGCTCTGCGGTGGCTGGGGCTCCGGCGCTGGCGGCACTGGTCTCGCGGGGCGGGCGAGGGCCTGCGCGCCTTGCTGGCGGGGTGGCTGGGCAGCGGGAGCACGCCCATCCGGCTGGCGGCGCTCTGCGCAGGCGGCTTTGGCATGGCGGCAGTCTGCCTTGCCGTGCAGTGGCCGCTGGGGCTGGGCGAAGAGGTGCGGGCCATCCTGCGGACGGAAAAATCCCGCAGGAAGCGGCAGAAAAGCCCGGAGAATCGGAATTGTTCTGGACACAGGGGGGAGAATTGAGTATAATACAATGGATATTATGGCGGAACAGGCGCATGGGGCTTTGGACCCTGTGGCCGGCAACGCCGGGTAAAAACGGGTGCGGACAGATCCCGCCCCGATGCAAAAGAGGACTTTTTGTGAAGAAAACAGAGAAGCTTGTGCCGCAGGTGTTGCTGCGCCGGATGATCCTGGTGCTGCTGGACGCGGCCATCGTGATATTCAGCTTTTTACTTTGCCCTGCTGCTCCGGGCCGACGGCGCGGTGGAGGCCAGCTGGTGGCCCCACAACCGTGCCCTGCTCTACCAGAATCTGCCCTGGATCGTGGCGCTCTACCTGCTCAGCTTTCTGGCGGGCGGGCTGTACCATGTGCTCTGGAAGTATGCCGGGGAGCGTGACCTCATCCGTCTGGGCGGCATGATCGCCGTGCCCACGGTGGTGGTCTATTTCGTGAACCATTTCTGTGTCCACGGCGTGCTGTTCGATTCTGCCAACGCCATGGCCGCTGTCCTCATCTTCCTGCTGGTAGGAGGCAGCCGTCTGGCATGGCGGCTCTTCCTGAACCATCCCATCGGCGAGCGGCTGCGGGGCGTGCCAAACAAGGACCCCAACCGCCCCGTGATGATCGTGGGCGCGGGCGAGGCCGGTGCCTGGGCCATCAATGTCTGCAAATCCAACAGCAGCTACGGCCACCCTGTTGTGGCGGTGGACGATGACCTGGTCAAGCAGGGGCAGACCATCCACGGCGTGCCGGTCAAGGGCACGCTGGAGCAGATCCCCCAGCTCTGCACCCAGTACAACATCCACAACATCATCATTGCCATCCCCACCCTGCGGGGCAGCAGGCTGAACCATGTCATCGACCTCTGCGTTTCCACCCACTGCCCGGTGCAGATCCTGAGCGACCCCCCAGCTGGTGGGCAGCAACGGCCCCCCAGCAGGGTGCGTTCCGTGAGCTGAACACCGCCGATTTCCTCTCCCGTGACGAGGTCACGCTGGACAACGAGAAGATCTCCGGCTACCTCACCGGCAAGACCGTGCTGGTGACGGGCGGCGGCGGCTCCATTGGCAGTGAGCTCTGCCGTCAGGTGATGCGCTTCCGGCCCGGCAAGCTGCTGATCTTTGATATCTACGAGAACTGCGCCTACGAGCTGCTGATGGAGCTGCAGCAGAAGTACGGCCGCGACATCCCCGTGACCGTGCTGATCGGCTCCATCCGGGATAAAAAGCGGCTGGACGAGGTATTTGAGACCTACCACCCCACCGTGGTGTTCCATGCAGCGGCCCACAAGCATGTGCCGCTGATGGAGATCAGCCCCGCTGAAGCCGTGAAGAACAATGTGCTGGGCACCAAGAACCTGCTCACCAGCGCCAGCGAGCACGACGTGGAGCGGTTCGTCCAGCTTTCCACCGACAAGGCGGTCAATCCCACCAGCGTGATGGGCTGCACCAAGCGGATCTGTGAGATGCTCATCCAGACCTTTGCGGGCAACACCGACATGAAGTGCGTGGCGGTCCGCTTTGGCAACGTGCTGGGCAGCCACGGCAGCGTGATCCCGCTGTTCGAGGCTCAGATCAAGAAGGGCGGCCCCGTCACCCTGACCGACCCCAACATCGAGCGCTACTTTATGACCATTCCCGAGGCGGCCCAGCTGGTGCTGCAGGCGGGCGCGCTGGCCGAGGGCGGCAGCATCTATGTGCTGGACATGGGCGAGCCGGTCAAGATCATGGATCTGGCCAAGCAGCTCATCCGCTTTTACGGCTACGAGCCGGGCGTGAATATGGAGATCAAGATCGTGGGCCTGCGCCCGGGCGAGAAGCTCTACGAGGAGCTGATGATGGACGAGGAGCAGGGCAAGATGCGCCGCACCGAGCACAACAAGATCTTTGTGGCATCGCCCCGGGACATCGACCTGGCCGTGTTCTACCAGCAGCTGCAGGATCTTGCCGCTGCCGCCCAGCACAACGACGAGGGTGTGGTGGATCAGCTGGAAAAGATGATCCCCACCTTTACCCCCACCAGAAAGAACCTGAAGACCTGATGCTATTGCACCGGAAACTGCCGGTGACGCTATAAAAATGAGAGGGAAGTATATTATGGAAAACGAGACCGTTTCTGACCGAAGAGCAGGCCCAGGAGATCATCCAGGACGTGCCCACCCGTTCCACGTCTACGACGAAAAGGGCATCCGTGAGAACGCCCGCCGCATCAACAAGGCCTTCAGCTGGAACAAGGGCTTCCGGGAGTATTTTGCCGTCAAGGCGCTGCCCAACCCCATCATCCTGCAGATCCTGAAGGAAGAGGGCTGCGGTGTGGACTGCTCCTCCCTGACCGAGCTGATGCTGAGCGAGGCCTGCGGCTTTACCGGCAGCGATATCATGTTCTCCTCCAACCAGACCCCCGTGGAGGACATGAAGAAGGCCTACGAGCTGGGCGCATACATCAACCTGGATGATGCCACCATGGTGGACTTCCTGGACCGTGTGGCCGGGATCCCCGAGAACATCTTCTGCCGCTACAACCCGGGCGGGACCTTCCAGCTGGGTGAGAGCGAGGAGGGCTTCCAGGTCATGGACAAGCCCGGCGATGCCAAGTACGGCATGACCGAGGAGCAGATGATCGACAGCTACAAGAAGCTGATGGCAAAGGGCGCAAAGAACTTTGGCATCCATGCCTTCCTGGCCTCCAACACCATCTCCGATGCCTATTACCCTGAGCTGGCAGGCATCCTGTTCCAGCTGGCAGTCCGTGTGCAGAAGGCCACCGGTGCCCACATCGGCTACATCAACCTGTCCGGCGGCGTGGGCATCCCCTACCGCCCCGACCAGACCGAGAACGACATCATGGCCATCGGTGAGGGCGTGCGCCGGAAGTTTGAGGAGATCCTTGTGCCCGCAGGGATGGGCGATGTGGCCATCTTCACCGAGATGGGCCGCTTTACCACCGGCCCCTACGGTGCGCTGGTGGCAACTGCCATCCACGAAAAGCACATCTACAAGGAGTACATCGGTCTGGATGCCTGCGCCGCCAACCTGATGCGCCCCGCCATGTACGGCGCTTACCACCACATCACCGTGCTGGGCAAGGAGAACGCCCCCTGCGACCACAAGTACGATGTGGTCGGCGGCCTGTGCGAGAACAACGACAAGTTCGCCATTGACCGGATGCTGCCCAGGATCGACATCGGTGACCTGATCTACATCCACGACACCGGTGCCCACGGCTCCGCCATGGGCTACAACTACAACGGCAAGCTCCGCAGCGCCGAGGTCCTGCTCTGCGAGGACGGTTCTCACCGCCTCATCCGCCGCGCCGAGACCCCCCGCGACTACTTTGCAACGCTGGACTTCCTGCCCGCCATGAAGCCCCTGTTCGAGGGCTACGACGACTGAGTCCCCCTGAAAACCTGCGAGGTGTGATATGTTTTTTGGATTCCAGCTTACCTGCGGCCTGATGATGGTCTTTTACGGCTACTCGGTGATGAAGAACCCCCGTGTGTGGGGAGATCAGGGCCGTCAGGCAGTCAAGGCGGAGAATTTCCCGGAATACTGCCGCCAGAACGGCCTGTTCTTCCTGAAGGCGGGCCTGATCATGGCGCTTATCGGCGCGCTGGACGCACTGGTGAGCCTTTCCGGCGCGCTTTATGTGCTGCTGTATCTGTTCGGGCTGGCGTTCTCGTTCTATCCGCTGGTCAGATGGTGCCGCGAGAACGAGGGCTTCTCCTGGCCCTGGCCCCATGTGGAAAGTGAGAAGAAGCGGATCAAAAAGCTGCGCAGGGAGCAGGAACAGGAGCAGCAGAACGGCTCTGAGAAAAATAAGAGAAACCGGAACGCGGCGCTCTCCCTGAAAAGGGAGGGCGCTGCTTTTGTCTGCTGAAGTTTCGACCCTTGACAGCCGGAGCCGCAGAACCTATAATGAAACCACGATGACCCCTCTTGAAACACATTTGGAGGTACAGAACCATGATCAACTATCCCAAGAATTATGCTCCTCTGGCGGAAGAGGAAATGGAGTACACCAGCGGCGGCCTGTCCATCAACTGGATGGCACTGGGCTCCACCGTTATGGGCGTGGCCACCAGTATGCTGGCCTACCTGAATGTCTCCAACATTGCCGGTGTGGCGGTCCAGCTGCAGAAGAAAGACCCCGAGAAGTACCCTGAGCCGGAAGGCACCATCAACGGCAACCTCATCATCGATTCCACCCTGACCTACTTCTCCAGCGTGGCCGGCATCGGCATGGGCCTGCTGAACATCGCTGCGGGCGTGGGCACCGTCTATCTGGGCATGAAGTCCGGTTCTTAAAAATTAGTACTGGACATTTGAACCAAAACGTGGTATACTTCTTCCTGCATTCGCGGGCATCGTACATCGGCTAGTATATCAGCCTTCCAAGCTGAGGAGGTGGGTTCGATTCCCATTGCCCGCTCCATGCAGAAAAGGCGCTGATTCGTTCAGAATCGGCGCTTTTTGTTTGCCTGTAACCCACTTTGCGGCAGAAGGATCATCCTTACGAACGGCTTTGTCAAAAAGACGCAGAAGACACCTGCTTCCGAGATCGCACTTGCAAAGCAGTACCGTGCCGATTATCTCAGCCGAAAGGAGTGCTCCAAATGACCAATTTCAATGATTTTCTCAACGAACAGATGAAAGACCCTGAGTTTAAGGCAGAGTGGGATGCCCTTGACCCCGAATTTGCTGTGATCGAGGCGATCCTTGCCGCCCGGAAGGAAAGCGGACTGACCCAGCAGCAGCTTTCCGAGCGCACCGGCATTGCCCAGACAGACATCAGCAAGCTGGAGCGCGGCAACGGAAATCCTTCGCTTCGCACCCTGCAGCGGCTGGCTGCCGGTATGGGGATGCGGGTCAAGATCGAATTTGTTCCGGCAAAGTGAACCTCAAAGCAGATGGCCTGCGGGCTGTCTGCTTTTTTGATGGGGCGAGGTTGTTCACTTTACCTGTTTACTTTGAAGCGATTTTATAGTAAAATAAGATGAATAAATCAGGGGCAGGGGAAACTCCGGCCTGATGAGAGAAATGATTTAGGTGGTGTATTGATATGGCATTGAAATATCAGCGGATCCTTCTGAAGATCAGCGGCGAGGCCCTGGGCGGCGAAAAGGGCACCGGCTTTGACGAGCCGACCATGGACGCGATCTGCGGCGGCGTGAAAAAGGCCCACGACCTGGGCGTGCAGATCGGCATTGTGGTGGGCGGCGGCAACTTCTGGCGCGGCCGTTCCAGCGGTAAGATGGAGCGCACCCTGGCCGACAAGATCGGAATGCTGGCGACCGTGATGAACGCGCTGGCCGTCTCCGACAAGCTGGAGCAGCTGGGCGTGGAGACCGAGGTGTTCACCTCCATCACCATGCCGCAGGTGGCCCCCGCCTTTACCCGCAAGGATGCCCTGAAGGCCATGGCAGACGGTAAGATCGCCATCTTCGGCGGCGGCACTGGCAACCCCTTCTTCTCTACCGATACCACTACGGCCCTGCGTGCTGTTGAGGTGAGCGCGGACATCATGTTCAAGGCCACCATGGTGGACGGCGTGTACGACAAGGACCCCCACAAGTATCCCGATGCCAAAAAGTACGACACCCTGACCTTTACCAAGGTGCTGGAGGATCGCCTGGCTGTGATGGACGGCACTGCCGCCACTCTCTGCCGCGACAACAAGCTCCCCATCCTGGTCTTTGACCTGGCCGACCCGGACAACATTGCAAAGGCCGTGCAGGGTGAGAATGTGGGCACCCTGGTCTACGAGGGCTGAGCATAGCCCGCATCCCCGTACCATAGAATGGAACAGGCAGCAATCACAGCGCCTGTGCAGAACAATATATAACAGGAGAAAAGGACAATGAGCAGCAACACCAAGGCATTTGAAGAAAAGATGAAGAGCTCCGTGGAGCATCTGGACCGCGAGCTGGCCGCTGTGCGTGCAGGCCGCGCCAACCCCGCCGTTCTGGACAAGGTGAGCGTGGACTACTACGGTGCCCCCACTCCCATCCAGCAGGTGGCCTCTGTGGCCGTGAGCGAGGCCCGCACCCTGACCATCACCCCCTGGGACCGCACCCTGCTGCGCGCCATCAGCAAGGCCATCATGGCCAGCGATGTGGGCATCACCCCCATTGATGACGGCTCCACCATCCGCCTGAACTTCCCGGCTCCCACCGAGGAGCGCCGCAAGCAGCTGGCAAAGGAAGTTGCCAAGCTGGGCGAGGAGGCCAAGGTGGCCGTGCGCAATGTCCGCCGCGACGCTATGGACAAGGCCAAGGCCATGAAGAAGGCCGGTGAGCTGACCGAGGATACCCAGAAGACCATGGAAGAAGAGGTCCAGAAGCTGACCGACAAGTATATCAAGAACATCGACGCAGCCGTTGAGGAAAAGCAGAAGGAGATCATGTCCGTCTGATCGCCGCGGCGAAACGAAACGTGTGAGGTGCCGTGCGCTGGAACGAGTGCGCGGCACTTTTTGCCGGAACCGGGGCAGGGAACCCCCGCCCCGCAAACGCAGGAGAATGATTATGAACCATCCCAAAGAATTTGCCGAGGGCCTTTCCATCGGCATCATCATGGACGGCAACGGCCGCTGGGCCAAGCAGCGGGGCCTGCCCCGCACCGCGGGCCACAAAAAGGGTGCCGCCGTATTTCAGGATATCGCCAACTACTGCGAGGAGCTGGGCGTTTCGTCCGTGACCTTCTACGCCTTCTCCACCGAGAACTGGAAGCGCCCGCTGGAAGAGGTCTCTGCCATTATGAAGCTGTTCGGCGAGTATCTGCTCAAGGGCTTCAACTATAAGGACCGCAACATCCGCATCAAGTTCCTGGGTGACCGGGCCGCGCTGGACCAAAAGCTCCAGAAGCTGATGAACGAGCTGGAGGAGGACTCTGCCGCCAAGACCGGCATGACCCTGAACATCGCCGTGAACTACGGCGGCCGCCCCGAGATCGTGCGGGCCGCCCGGCAGCTGGCCCAGCAGGTGGCAGAGGGCACCCTCAAGCCCGAGGACATCACCGAAGAGATGATGAGCGACCACATGTATACCGCCGGCCAGAAGGACCCGGATTTCATCCTGCGCCCCTCGGGCGAGAAGCGCCTTTCCAACTTCATGCTCTGGCAGGCCGCTTACGCCGAACTGGTGGAGATGGATGTGCTCTGGCCTGATTTCACCCGGGATGACCTGGATGCCGCCATCACGGAGTTCAACAAGCGCTCCCGCCGGTTTGGCGGCATCTGACCCTTGCAATTCCCAAAAGGAGAAATTTGAATGAAAACTCGTATCATAACCGCAATTGTGGGCATCCTCGTCCTGATCGGGGTGCTGTTCACCTTTGACACGCTGGTGTTCAATTTTGTCATTGCCGCCATTACCCTGATCGCCATCCACGAGGTCTTCAAGGCCCTGGGCTTTGGCAGAAAGGAATGGCCCATGTACGCCGTGTTCGTGCCCTACACCCTGCTGATCATGCTGTCCAGCTATCAGGTGTGGCGGCGGCTGGTCATGCCGGCCTCCTTCTTGATGGTGCTGTTCTTCGGCATCTATCTGGTGGTGCGCAACGCACAGGTGGATTTTGCAAAAGCCAGCGGTCTGGTGATGTTTTCCGGCATCGTGATCTTCTGCTTCTACTCCTTTATCCGTTTGAAGGAGCTGCTGCCGGTGGAGACCTACGGCTATGACGCGATGTTCTTTATTCTGCTCATCCTCTGCTTTGCCTGGGGCGGCGATACCTGCGCCTACTTTGCAGGCAGAGCCTTTGGCAAGCACAAACTCTGCCCCGTGGTCAGCCCCAAAAAGACCGTGGAGGGAGCCATTGGCGGCGTGCTGGGCACCATGGTGTTCGGCGTGGTCGCCACCGTCATCTACTCCATTGCGGCCAACCGGATGGAGGCGTTCACCCGCACCAACATCGGCGTTTCCATGTACCTGATCATTGCCCTGCTGGCCTGCGTGGCCGCTGTGCTGGGCATCTACGGCGACCTGTTCGCCAGCGTGGTCAAGCGCCAGTGCGGCATCAAGGATTATGGCACCATGCTTCCCGGGCCACGGCGGCATTCTGGACCGCTTCGACAGCGTCATGTTCATTGCGCCGTTCGTCACCATGGTGGTCATCGCTGTTTTCTATCACTGAATGCAGGAGGTAGCTTATGTCTAAAAAAATCACGCTGCTGGGTTCTACCGGTTCCATCGGCACCCAGAGCCTGGATGTCATCCGTGCCCAGGGGTATGAGGTGTTCGGCCTTTCCGCCCACAGCCATGTGGAGAAGATCCTGGAGCAGATCCGAGGAGTTCCACCCCCGGTATGTCTGCATGACCGACCCCGATGCCGCCGCCCGGCTGGACGCGGCACTGGCGGGCCGTGCCAATGCCCCCCGGCTGCTGACCGGCCCCGAGGGCCTGAAGGAGCTGGCCGCCATGGACGGCCCCGATGTGGTGCTGAACAGTGTGGTGGGCATCGCCGGTCTGGGTGCCAGCCTGACCGCCATTGAGAGCGGCCACGATCTGGCCCTTGCCAACAAGGAGAGCCTTGTTACGGGCGGCCATCTGGTGACTCAGGCCGTGGCAAAGCACGGCGTGAAGCTGCTGCCTGTGGACAGCGAGCACTCCGCCATCTTCCAGTGCCTGCAGGACAAGGAGAGCGCCAAGAGCCTGACCAAGATCCTGCTCACGGCCTCCGGCGGCCCCTTCTTCGGCATGAAGACCGAGGAACTGCGGGGCAAGACCAAGGCCGATGCCCTCAAGCATCCCAACTGGAACATGGGTGCCAAGATCACCATCGACTCTGCCACCCTGATGAACAAGGGCCTGGAGCTGATCGAGGCGGTCTGGCTGTTCGGCCTGCCCCCCGAGAAGATCCAGATCGTGGTGCAGCGCCAGAGCGTTGTCCACTCTGCCGTGCAGTACAGCGATAACTCCATCATCGCCCAGCTGGGCGTGCCCGATATGCGCATCCCCATCCAGTACGCCCTGACCTACCCGGCCCGTGTGCCCGGTGTGGTGCCTGAGCTGGACTTTACCACCCTGAAGCTGCTGACCTTCGATGTGGCCGACGAGGAGACCTTCCGCTGCCTGGCTGCCTGCAAAAAGGCCATCAAGAAGGGCGGTCTGGGCCCCTGCGCCGCCAACGGTGCCAACGAGGAGGCAGTCAAGCTCTTCCTCGAGGATAAGATCGGCTTCCTCGATATCGGCCGACTGGTGGAGGCTGTTGTGGACAGCGACAGCTTTGGCGGCGATTACACCCTGGCCGATGTGTATGAGTGCGACAAGATGGCCCGCGCCTTTGTGAGAGCGCACCTGTAAGGAGAACTGATGTCTTTTATTGTCACCTTTATTGCTGCGGTGTTCGTGTTCAGCGCCGTGATCGCCATCCATGAGTTCGGCCACTTCATGGTGGCAAAGCTCTGCGGTGTGCAGGTCAACGAGTTCTCCATCGGCATGGGGCCGGTGCTGTGCAAGCGGGTGCGCAAGGGCACCCAGTACAGCATCCGCGCCCTGCCTGTGGGCGGCTTTGTGGCGCTGGAAGGGGAGGAAAGCCCCGAGAGCAAGCAGGCGGAGGAACGGTCAAACCCCTCAGCCGCCGATGGCGGCAGCTCCCCTGATAGGGGAGCCCTTGGCATAGCGGAGACTTCCCCCGAGGAGGAAAAGCCTGCTGGTATTCCTCTGAATGAGGCTCCTGTCTGGCAGCGTGCCCTCATCATGCTGGCGGGTGCCGGGATGAACTTTGTGCTGGGCTTTGTGGTCATGGCCATCCTCATCACGGCCCAGAGCGAGCCCATCACCAGCAAGGTTCTCTATCAGGTGGAGGAGAACGCCCTCTGCGGCCAGACCGGCCTGCAGGCAGGGGATAAGATCCTTGCGGTGAACGGCCGCCGCTGCTTTGTGGCAAACGATATCCTCTATGAGCTGATGCGCACTGAGGACTACACCGCCGATTTCACCGTTCTGCGGGACGGCAAAAAGGTAGAGCTGCCCGGTGTGCAGTTCGACACCTGGCAGGATGACAAGGGCGAGACCCACATGAGCCTGGGCTTTACGGTCTACGGCATCAAAAAAACACCGCTGAACGTGCTGAAAGAGGCGGGCACAGTGGTGCTCTACTACGGGCGCATGCATCTTTGCCTCCCTCTCCGACCTGCTGCGGGGGCGGGAGAGCATCAACGACCTCTCCGGCCCGGTGGGCATCGTAACGGCCATCGGGCAGGCCGCCAGCTACGGCTGGCAGGACCTGCTGGAGCTGCTGGTGCTCATCACCGTGAACCTGGGCATCTTCAACCTGCTGCCCTTCCCGGCGCTGGACGGCGGCAAAGTGGTGTTCCTGCTCATTGAGGGCGTGACCGGCCATGCCGTGCCCGAAAAGATCCAGAGCGGCCTGACCGTGGCAGCCTTTGCGCTGCTGTTCGGGCTGATGATTTTGCAACTTACAACGATATCCTCCGGCTCATTACCGGGGCAATGTGATACGGAAAGGAAAACGACCATGCGGCAGCTGAAACGAGAAGTAAAGATCGGCAATGTGACCATTGGCGGCAACAACCCCATTGCGGTGCAGACCATGCTGAATGTCCCCGTGGAGGACATCGAGGGCAACGTTGCCCAGGCAAAGCGCTGTGAGGCGGCGGGCTGCCAGATCCTGCGTGTGACCTGCCCCAGCGCGGCGGATGCCAAGTGCATCGAGGCCGTGAAGAACGCGGTGAACATCCCCATCGTGGCGGATATCCACTTTGACTACAAGGCAGCGCTGGCCTGCGCCGACGTTGGTGTGGACAAGATCCGCATCAACCCCGGTAACATCGGCGACGACGACCGGGTCAAGGCCGTGGTGCAGGCCTGCCAGCAGAAGAACATCCCCATCCGCATCGGTGTGAACGGCGGCAGCCTGGAAAAGCACATCCTGGCAAAGTACGGCGCACCTGTGCCCGAGGCCATGGTGGAAAGCGCCCTGTACCATGTCCGCCTGCTGGAGAAGTTCGATTTCAACAACATCGTCATCTCCATCAAGAACTCCAACGTGCCCCGCATGATGGAGGCCTACCGCCAGCTGAGCGCCGTGACCGATTACCCCCTGCATGTGGGCGTGACCGAGGCCGGTACTTACCAGATGGGTCTGCTCAAGAGCGGCATGGGCATCGGCGGGATGCTGCTGGAGGGCATCGGCGATACCATCCGCGTCTCGCTGGCCGCCGAGCCTGAGAAGGAAGTGGAAGCAGGCTACAACATCCTGCGTGCCGTGGGCTTCCCCGTGGCCGGCCCCGAGGTCATCACCTGCCCCACCTGCGGCCGCACCCAGTACCCCTGCACCGAGATCGCCAACGAGGTGGAAAAGCGCCTGCAGGGCTATAAGAAATCCATCAAGGTGGCCGTGATGGGCTGCGTAGTCAACGGCCCCGGTGAGGCCCGCGAAGCCGATATCGGCATTGCAGGCGGCAAGGGCGAGGCTGTCCTCTTCATCCACGGCCAGCCCATCAAGAAGCTGACCGGGGATAATATCCTCGACCAGTTCATGGAGGAGATCTATAAGATCTGAGAGGTTCAGCAAGGAGAACACAATGCCCTTAGAAAACAAACTTGGTTTGACCGACGAGGCCGCGCTGGCCCGGGCTGAGGAAAAGATCAGCAAGACCAAAGCGCTGGAGCTTTACGACACCGGCCTGCTGGATGCCTTCCCGGTGGGGACATTTGCGGGCCTGCAAAAGATCCACGGCTATCTGTTCGGCGAGATTTACCCCTTTGCCGGGCAGATGCGTACCGTGAACATTGCCAAGGGCAATTTCCGGTTCGCACCCGTCATGTATCTGGCTGCGGCGCTGGAAAGCATCGACCGGATGCCCCAGTCTACCTTTGATGAGATCATCGAAAAGTATGTGGAGATGAACGTTGCCCACCCCTTCCGGGAAGGCAATGGCCGCAGCACCCGGATCTGGCTGGACTGCATCCTGAAAAAGGAGCTGCATCAGGTCATTGACTGGAGCCGGGTGGATAAGAGCGATTATCTCCTTGCCATGGAGCGCAGCCCCGTCAAGGACGTGGAGATCAAAGCCCTGCTCCGTGCAGCCCTCACAGACCGGATCACAGACCGGCTGGTCTATATGAAGGGCATCGACGCAAGCTATCATTATGAGGGCTATCACGTCTTTAGGACGGAAGATTTGTAAAGGAGTAACCCATCGTGACACCACTTGTATCTCAGCTATGGCCGCAGTTCATGGCGGACCCGGATTTCGCGGCCAGCTTCGGGCGCGTGATCGTGGAGCATGCCCGGATGCTGCGGCAGGAGCGGCAGGTCGTTTTTACCCTGCGCAGTGCCGCCCCGCTGGACAAGGGGCTGTGCGCGCGGCTGCTGGCATCCCTGCAGCCGGACTATGAGGGCTTTGAACTGAAGATCGACAACCTCTTTGGCTATGCCGCGCTGGACGAAGCCGCCCTGCGGGAGCTGATGGAGGAGATGAAGCGGGACGGTATCCCCATCAACGGCTTTCTGGACCGGTGCCGGATCACCATCACCGGCCAGAACATCACGGTGGGGGTCTGCCACGGCACCAAGTTCTTGCAGGAGATGGAGTTTGAGCGCCTGCTGGCGGACCGCGTTGCCGCCCACACCGGTGTCAGGC